>Ga0207700_10000016_pt1 | contig 202434 bp, 199 predicted proteins | sample LARL82metaG_FD_184348 | JGI IMG/M metagenome (GOLD analysis project Ga0207700, IMG submission 184348) | Corn, switchgrass and miscanthus rhizosphere microbial communities from Kellogg Biological Station, Michigan, USA - LAR L8-2 metaG... | ecosystem: Host-associated > Plants > Roots >...
GGATCGGCGAGGACCACCAGCGTGTGATCGTCGAGACCTATTACAAGGGGCGGCCGTATGCCGAGGTGGCGGACGAGCTCGGGGTACCTGAGGGAACCGTGAAGAGCCGTGTCTACTACGGGCTGCGGGCGCTGCGGGTCGTGTTGGAGGAGATGGGCTATGAAGATTAGGAACGACTGCCGGGAATGGCGCGAGTCGCTCGGCGCCTGCGCCCTGGGGCAAATCCAGGGGGACGAGCGCGCGGCGCTGGAGGCGCACCTCGAGGGGTGCGCCCGCTGCCGCGCCGAGTTGGCCTCGCTGGAGCCGGTGGCGCGGATGCTCCCCCACGCCGACCCGGCGCTGTTCGAGTCGGCGGCACCGCAGCCGCCGGCCGATCTGGGGGCGCGGATCGCGACGGTGATCGAGGGAGAACGGCAGCGCGTGCAGCAGCGCCGGCGCCGGCGGGTGTTCGGCGGCTTTGCCGTGGGTGGTGTGACCGCGGCGCTGGCCGCGGCGGCGCTGGCGATCTTCGTTTTCGGCGGGGGGGGCGGCGGCCCGGAGCAGCACATCCGCTTCGCCTCGCTGCCGCCGGGGGTGAAGATCGACGCGACCCTGGAGCCGCACGCCTACGGCACCGAAATCCACATGTACGTGTACGGGATCGAGTCCGGCACGCTCTGCCGGGTCTCGCTGCGCGGGCCGAACGGGGTCGTCTATCCGGCCGGGACCTTCCGCTACCGCTGGGGCGACGACTCCGACGCGGTGCTGAGCTCAGCCCTCGATCTTTCCCGCACGCGGGCCGTCGTCGTCCGCGCCGGAAACCGAACCTTCGTCGCGCCGGTGGGGAGGGCGCCGATAGCGGCAATGACCCGACAGCAGGAGGAACCGACGTAATTCGCGCTGCTGGCGGTGGTGATCGCAGGAAAGCGCCTCGAGCGAAAGCTCCGCCGGCAATGAAGGCGCCGGCGAAAACATGTCCGCCAGCTCGGAATCGGGCGGGGCAAAGCTGCGGTGATCTCGCTCGGCCACACCAAAGTCGGCATGGTCCTCGTCGATTCCAACGGAATGACGCTCTACGACTTCCACAAAGACAAGGGGACCACGTCCTCCTGCTTCGGCCCCTGCGCCCAGGCGTGGCCCCCTTGCTGACCGAAGGCAAGCCGACCGTCGGCAACGGCGCCTCCGCCTCGAAGCTCAGCGTCACCAAACGCAAAGACGGGACGTCTATGCGGGCCATCCCCTCTACACCTTCGTCGAGGACAAAAAAACCCGGCGAAGCCGACGGCAACGACAGCAAGGCCTTCGGCGCCTCCTGGTACGCCCTCAAGGGCAATGGCGAGGAGGCCGGCGACTAGCAGCGCCAGTCACACCAGACCCCTAATCCCGTGGTTCTTTTCGCCCCTATTTGGTGCGAAAGGAACCACGGGATAGGCCGTTAGGGGGAGAGAACGATCGCGTGGTTCCTTAAGCACGTATGTCGTGCGAAAAGAACCACAAGATTGATGGCCGGGATTCGAGGAAGCGCGTGGCGGAGGTCGCCACGGCCCAAGGTGGGGTCGTCTCCCTTGACCAGCTGAGCGGGGAGGGCGTGTCTCCCAAGGTCGCGCAGGATCGGGGGAGGGGTGGTTCTTACCACCGCATCCATCGCGGCGTGTACACGGTCGGGCATCGCTCGATCTCGCGGGCGACGCATTTGCGGGCTGCCCTACTTGCCTGCGGAGAGGGAGCGGTGATCTCCCATGCCACGGCGGCGTCTTTTCATGGCCTGTGGGACAAGTGGCCGCACTTGATCGATGTGACGGTCCCGGTGGAGGCAGGACGAAAGCTGAAGGGGATCCGGTGCCGGCGTTGCCGCTATCCGGAGCCAGAGGAGATCGAAGTCTGCGGCGGCGTCGCGGTCACGACGGTGGCCCGAACCCTGGTCGATCTGGCGGGCATCGTGAAGCTGCCCGCGCTGCGAAAGCTCGTCGGGCGGGCGGCGATCCTGAAACGACTTGACCTCCAGGCGGTCGACGTCGCGATTTATCACGCCAAAGGCAGGCGCGGGCTGAAAGCGCTCGAACTGGCGCTGGTCCCTTACCGCACCAAAGACGGGGAGGCGCCGGACGTGCGCAGCGACTTCGAGACGCTCGTGCTGCCGGAGCTCGTGAACATGGGGCTGCCGCGGCCGGACTGCAACGCCTGGCTCCACATCGAGGGCGAGCGTTTCCTCGTCGACTTTCTCTGGGCGCAGAAGCGGGTGATCGTCGAAACCGACGGGAGGGAGACGCATGAGACGCCAGACGCGTTCCAGTCCGACCGACGCCGCGACCAGTTCCTGGCCGCTGCCGGCTATCGCGTCCTGCGCGTCACCTGGAACCAGATGCGGAGCGAACGCAGAGGCATCCTGGAAAGGGTCAGCCGCGCCCTCGATTCATCGTGCTGACCATCCCGTGGTTCCTTTCGCACCCATACGGTGCGAAAGGAACCACAACTTTGACGTCAGTCCTCGGAGACGCCGCTGAGCTCGGCGTGCTTGCGCTTGCGGTAGCTGAGGGATGGGGGGACTTGGGCGCGGATCTCGGCTAGGAGGCGGGCGGAGAGATCGGCGGCGTTCTCGTCCGGACGGGGTTGGCCGCCGGCGGGGTTGAAGAAGCGGACGCGGATGCGGGGACGGCGGGGGAAGCCGGTGAGGTCGGAGGTGCCCTCGATCGCGACCAGGGTGACGTGGGCCTCGGAGACCTCGAGGGCGAGGCGGCCGACGCCGCTGCGGGCGCGCAGGACCTTGCCCCTGGAGCGGGTGCCCTCGGGGAAGACGCCGATGCAGACCCCCGCCTGCAGCGCCTCGACCGCCTTAGCCAGCGCCTGCGCGTCGCTCTTGCCGCGTTCGATCGGGATCTGCCCCATGCCGTTGAGGATCGGACCGAGGCCGCGGACCTGCCAGAGGTCCGATTTGGCGAGGGCGCGGATCTGCCGCCGCTTCAGCGCAGCTATCCCGACCATCACCGGGTCCCAGTGGCTGTCGTGGTTGCCGACGATCAGCAACGGGCCGCTCTCGGGCACCGTCTCCACGCCCTCGACCTGCATCCGGCCCCAGCGGGCGACCGGCTTGCAGACGTTCATCGCGACGCGGTAGGTGCGGGTGCGCTCGTCCATCGAGGATGGAGTTCTACGCGTTTGCGGGGCTCAGTGGTCCGCCGGTCGCCCGGCGGCGCGGCGAGGGAGGTCGCGCCGCGCCCCCGATAGCCTCAGATATCGAGATCACCACCAGTCGAGAGGAGCACATGGCGCAGAGCAGCGAACGCAGTGGGGGGATCGAGGTCGAAGGCCTCGTCCGCGAGTTCAAGAACGGCCCGCGCGCGGTCGACGGGATCGACCTGCAGGTCGCCCAGGGCGAGATCTACGGCTTCCTCGGTCCCAACGGCGCCGGCAAGTCGACGACGGTGCTGATGCTGACCACCCTCCTCCCTCCCACCGCCGGCACCGCCCGGGTCGCCGGCTTTGACGTCGTCAAGGAGGGCCCGCGGGTGCGCGCGGCAATCGGCGCCGCCCTGCAGGAGGCCGCCCTCGACCCGCTCCTCAGCGGTCGCGAGCACATGCGCCTGCAGACCGCCCTCCACGGCCTCGGCAAGACCGAGCGCGAAGCGCGCGGCGGCGAACTGCTGGAGCGGGTCGGCCTCGCCGACGCCGCCGACCGCAAAGTGGGCGGCTACTCGGGTGGGATGAAGCGCCGTCTCGACCTCGCGCTGGCCCTCGCCCACCGGCCGCGCATCCTCTTCCTCGACGAGCCGACCACCGGCCTCGACATCCAGAGCCGCACCGCCCTCTGGGAGGAGGTCGCCCGCCTCGCCCACGAGGACGGCGTCACCGTCTTCCTCACCACCCAGTACCTGGAGGAGGCCGACGCCCTCGCCGACCGGGTCGGGATCATCGACCACGGCCACATCGTCGCCGAGGGGACGCCGGCCGAGCTGAAGGCGGAAATCGGCCGACCCACGGTCGAAGCGGTCCCCCGCGAGGCGGGCGACCGGGAGCGCACGGCGGCGGTGCTCGAGCGCTTCGGCCGGCCCGCCGGCTCCAAGCCGCTCGCCGTCGCCGTCCGCCTCGAAGGCGGCGAGTCGGAACTGGCCGAGGTGGTGCGCGCCCTCGACGCGGAGAACATCGCGATCGAGCACCTGCAGCTGCACGCGCCCTCGCTCGACGACGTCTTCCTCGCCAAGACCGGCCGCTCGCTGGAGGGCGCCGGCGACGAGGAGGCGGAGGAGCCCGCAGAGCCCGAGACGGTCGGCTCGGCGTGAACGAGAGCCTGCGCACCCAGGTCGGCCAGCTCGCCCGCCGCTCGGTGCTGCGCACGCTGCGCCAGCCGGCGCAGATCGTCCCCGCCTTGATCTTCCCCCTCTTCCTGCTCGCGGTTAACTCGGGGGGGCTCAAAGACGCGACCAACCTCCCCGGCTTCCCCACCGACTCCTACCTCACCTTCGCCCTTGCCGTCCCCTTCATGCAGGGGGCGCTGTTCTCGGTGATGAACTCCGGCACCGACCTCGCCCGCGACATCGAAACCGGCTTCCTCAACCGCCTGGCGCTGACTCCGCTGCGCGGCGCCGCCCTGCTCAGCGGCCTCCTCGCCGGCACGCTCGTCCTCGGCTTCGTCCAGGGGGTGGTCTACCTCAGCGTCGGCCTGATCGCCGGGGCCGAACTCGCCGCCGGCGCCGGCGGCGCCTTGATGATCATCGCGCTCGGGATGACGGTGACCGTCGCCTTCGGCACGATCGGTCTCTTCATTGCTCTTCGCACCGGCACCGGAGAGGCGGTCCAGGGCCTCTTCCCGGTCTTCTTCGTCTTCCTCTTCCTCTCCTCGATGGCGCTGCCGCTGGAACTGATCCAGACCGACTGGTATCGAGCGATCGCCACCGCCAACCCGGTCTCCTACCTGCTGCAGGCCTTTCGCTCGCTGCTGATCGAAGGCTGGAACCTCGGCGAGCTGGCGCTCGGGTTCGGGATCGCAGCGGCGGTCTTCGCGATCGGCATGTACGCGGCCAGCTCGGCCCTGAAGACGAGGCTGGTGCGGACGTGAACGCCCAAAACACCTGCCGCGCAAGCACCGAGCCCCGCCCCGCCGGCTTCCGCGCCGTCGCCCTCGCGGTCGCCTGGCGCAGCATCCACAACTTCTTCACCAACCCGGCATTCCTGGTGCCGTCGCTGCTCTTCCCGCTCTTCTTCTTCACCTCCTTCGCGGGCGGCCTCTCCTCGATCCAGAACGTGCCGGGCTTCGACTTCCCCACCGGCTACACCGCCTTCCAGTTCGTCTTCGTCCTGCTGCAGTCGGCGGCCTTCGGCGGCGTCTTCACCGGCTTCGGCATCGCCCGCGACTTCGAGACCGGCTTCGCCCGCCGCTACCTGCTGGCGGCGAGCAACCGCCGCGGCATCGTCGCCGGCTACGCGCTCGCCGCCCTGGTGCGGGCGCTGACCACCTGGACGGTGCTGACCACGGTCGCCCTCGTCGCCGGGATGAACGTCGACGGCGAGGGCGTCGAAATCGTCGGCCTCTACGGGCTGGCGCTGCTGGTCAACGTCGCGGCGATGCTGTGGGCGGCGGGGGTGGCGATGCGGGTGCGCTCGATCCAGGGTGGGCCGCTGATGCAGTTCCCGGTCTTCCTGATCCTCTTCCTCGCCCCGGTCTACGTGCCGCTCGACCTGCTCAGCGGCTGGATCCACGCCGTCGCCTCGATCAACCCGGTGACGGCGCTGCTGGAGGCGGGGCGCAGCCTGATCGCCGGCAACCCGGAGACGATCGCCCTCGCCTTCGCGATCGGCATCGCCCTGCCCTGCGTCTTCGCCCTCTGGGCTCGCGGCGGCCTGCGCAGCGCGGAACAGGCCGGCTGACGGCTGCACGCCCCTGTGTCAGGGTTGCGCGGATTCGAAAACCGGGAATAAGGTGCGCGTATGCGTCGTCTCGTGGCCGCCTGCCTCGTCCCCACCCTGACTGTGCTCACGCTCTCCGCTCCCACCGTCGGCGCCGCGCCCAAGGGCTTCAAGTTCGGCGTCTCCTCCGGCGATGTCAGCACCAAGTCGGCGATCCTCTGGGCCCGGGCGAACAAGGAAGGCGAGGCGCTGGTCCAGTTCACGACCGGCAACAAGTTCGGCGCCTGCGACGTCGCCGGAGCGAAGAAGAAGTTCGTTGCCAAGGCGCTGAAGTCGAACGACCTCACCGTTCAGAAGAAGATCGGCGGGCTCAAGCCCGGGCGCCGCTACAAGTACCGCTGGTGCATGGAAGGCGGCCGCCACAGCGCCGTCGGCCACTTCGACACCGCCCCCGCCGCCAACCAGGCAAAGACGATCCGCTTCGCGGTCGCCGGCGACCAGGACGCGGCCCCGCTCCCCGGGACCACGACCTCCTTCTGGAACGACTTCGGCGTCTGGCGCCGGATCAAGGCCGAAGAAAACAACTTCAACGTCCTCCTGGGCGACACGATCTACTCCGACTCCGAGGTGCCGGGGGTCGGCGGCGTCGCCGGCACGGCGCTGACCGTCCCGCAAAAGTGGGCGAAGTACCGGATGAACCTGGCGCAGAAGCCGTGGGCGAACGTCCGCGGCGCCACCTCCTACTACGCCCACTGGGACGACCACGAGTTCATCAACGACTTCGCCCGCTCGGAGAACGTCTTCCCCGAGGAAGGCGGCAACGTCGAATTCAACGGCGAACAGCTCTACAAGAATGGCGTCAAGGCGTTCCGCGACTACAACCCGATCACCTACTCGGCCAAGAACGGGATCTACCGCACCTTTCGCTGGGGGAAGAACCTGCAGGTCTTCTTCCTCGACGAGCGCTCCTTCCGCAGCGCCAAAGCCGACTACGGCGGCCAGTGCGACAACCCGCCCGGCAGCGGCCATCCCGATCTCGCGCCGACCGCGCCGGAAGCGAACCGCAAACTCTTCTCGGTGATCGTCCCGCAGCTGGCCTCGCCGCCGCCGCCGGCCTGCGTGGCGGCGATCAACGACCCGAACCGGACGATGCTCGGGCAGCACCAGCGCGAAGTCTTCGAGAAGGCGATCGCGCAGTCGTCAGCGACCTTCAAGGTGATCATGAACGAGGTCCCGGTCCAGCAGTTCTACGCGCTGCCCTACGACCGTTGGGAGGGCTACGCGGCGGAACGAACCCAGCTCCTCACCTTCCTCCGCGACAACGTCAAAAATGCCGTCTTCCTCACCACCGACGTCCACGCCAACATGGTCAACGACGCCCGCCTACAGACGCTCGAGCCCGGCGGGCCGGTGAACACCGGGATCACCGAGGTGACGACCGGCCCGGTCGCGACCAAGACCTTCGCGGGCGAGATCAACGGCGCCGTCGGCAACCCGAACGCGGCGTCGGAGATCCGAGCCCTCTTCTTCAACCCGCCGCCGCCGACCGGGGTCGGGATGCAGTGCTCCGGCCTCGACCAGTTCAGCTACGCCGCGGTCACGGTCTCGAAGACGCAGCTGACGATCCACCTCAAGGACATCGAAGGCAAGCCGGTCCAGAACACCGCCGACCGCAGCAAACCGGGCGAACCGTGCGCGCCGATCGTGATCCCGGCGCAGTAGTCGGCGCGAGTTCAGTGGCGACAGATTCCACTGCATCAGGATCTCTAAGTGATGAAAGTCACGCCGTCCCTTCGCCTGGCGGTGGAAGCTCCGGATTCTTGGCTTATCGCTGCGGAAAAACCAGTTTCCTTAACAAGCTTTAACGGACGATTTAAAGTGTCATTTGTGACGCAGAGACCGCTGGAGCTGATCCTCGCCCGCAACCTGATGTCGGCGCTCTCGACCCCTGCCTTCCTGGTCGACGAGGGAGGCCTGCTCGTCTTCTACAACGAGGCGGCGGGGATGCTGCTGGGCAAACGCTTCGAGGAGCTGGGGGCGGTTGGCCCGCAGGAGTGGGGGTCGCTGTTCGGCCCCTTCGACGAAAGCGGCGAGCCGATCCCCTACGACGACCTGCCGCTGGTCAAGGCCGTGCGCGCCGGGCGGCCGGCACACGCCGAGCTCACCGTCCGCTCGACTGACGGGACGCAACACGAAGTCGAGGTCTCCGCCTTCCCGATCCTCACCCCACACGGCTCGCAGGGCGCGATCGCCGTCTTCTGGCCCTCGCTGGTCGGCGACAACGGAGCGCGGCCGGCATGAAGGTCAAGCTCTGGGGCACGAGGGGTTCGATTCCCGCCCCAGGGCCGGAAACGATCCGCTACGGCGGCAACACCTCCTGCGTCGGCGTCACCCTCTCCGACGGCTCCGTGCTGGCGCTCGACGCCGGCACCGGCATCCGCTGCCTCGGCCTCGCCCTCCCCGACCAGCCGAGCCGGCTCCACATCCTCCTCACCCACCTCCACCTCGACCACATCCAGGGGCTCGTCTTCTTCGCCCCCGCCTTCCGGCCGCAGACCGAGATCGTGATCTGGGGGCCGGCCTCGCCCGAGGCCTCGCTGCGCGACCGCATCGCCCGCTACATATCCGCCCCGCTCTCGCCGGTCGAGGTGCGCGAGCTTCCCTGCGACGTCTCCTTCCGTCACTGCCCGCAGAGCGATTGGGAGATCGGCCCGGCCCGCGTCCGCGCCGCCTCGGTCGCCCACCGCGGGCCGACGCTCGGCTACCGGATCGACGACGGCGACTCCTCGCTTACCTACATCCCCGACCACGAGCCCGGGCTCGGCGCCGACCTCGACGAGCTCGAGGAGGACTGGATCTCCGGCTTCGCCCTCGCCCGCGACACCTCGCTGCTGGTCCACGACGGCCAGTACACCGATGCCGAGTACCCGGGCCACGTCGGCTGGGGCCACTCGGCAACCTCGCACGCGCTCAGCTTCGCGCGGCGGACCGGGGCCGAGCGCACGGTGCTTTTCCACCACGACCCGCTCCACTCGGACGAGCAGCTCGACGAGCTCGGCGCCGAAGCGCAGCAGCGTTGGGTCGAGCTGGGCGGCGAGCCGGCAGCGATCGAGCTCGGTGCCGAGCGCAGCGAGTACGAGCTGCCGGCGCGGGCGCCGCGGCCGATCGCCGCCGCCTGAGCACCCCCTCTTTAGACAGTCGACGTGAAGGAATCGATCATCTAGGCTGGCGGCGTGGATCCCGCCGCACGGATCGAAGCAGCCGCCGATCGCTCGCCGCTGGTGCGCTCGGCGCTGGAGCGAGCCCGCAGCGACCACGCGGGCCAGGTCCGCAACGGCAGCGGCGGTATGCCATACGTCGAACACCCGGTGCAGGTGGCGGCGCTGCTCGACGAGCACGGATACCGGGAGGAGGCAATGGCGGCGGCACTGCTGCACGACGTGGTCGAGGACTCGGAAACGACGCTCGGCGACCTGCGCCAGCTCTTCGGCGGGGAGGTGGCGGGGATGGTCGGCGCCCTCACCGACGACGAATCGATCGACTCCTACAAGGAGCGCAAGGCCGAGCACCGGGAACGGCTGGCGGCGGCTGGCGAGGAGGCGATGGCGATCTACGCCGCCGACAAGCTGACCAACGCCGCCACCCTACGCGCCGCCTACGAAGACGAAGGCGACCCTGTGCGGGACGAATTCAAGGTGCCGCTGGAGGAGAAGGCTGAGATCTGGGAGGCGGACCTGGAGCTGCTGCGCGAGAAGGCGCCGGAGCTGCCCTTCCTCGACGACCTCGCCCGCGAGCTCAGTGCTTTTCGGGCTTCCCTAGAGGCTCCTGCCCGGCGCTGAGCCGGAGCCGCCGCTGCAGCGGCAGCACGAACCAGAAGAAGCTGAAGACGCAGAGTGCGAGCGCCGCGACGACGATCGCGGCGGCGGTGCTGAAGAGGAAATCGGTGATCAGCAGGATCGCGCCGGTCATCGCCAATGCCAGGAGGGCGAGACCGACGATCGTGAAGCGGTTCGCGTAGAAGACGAGCCGGCGCTTCTGCTGATAGCGGAAGGTGATCCGGTGGTAGGCCGAGGGCGAGATCAGCATCGTCGCCGAGAGCGCGGTGAGGATCAGGGTCGCGAAATAGACCTTCTTCTGGAACTCGGTGACGTGTTCGAAGCCTTTCTGGAACGGGACCGCGAGCAGGAAGGCGAAGAGGACCTGCACGCCCGGCAGCGCCACCCGCAGCTCCTGCAGCAGCTCGCCGAGATTGCGGTCGAGGCGTTCCTGCTCCGTCTCGTCGCGGCCGGAGTCGCGTTCGTCCCGCCTCTCGTCGTCCCCCGACACGCCTTGCTCCATTCCCGGACCATACGGGAAGCGAAACCGGCATAGGATCGGCCGATGGGACGGCTGGCGGTGATCCTCGGCAGCAACGCGCTCGGGCCGGGCGGCGAGGAGATCGCCGCCGCCGCAGCGGCGCACGGGGCGGCGATCGCGCAGCGGCACCGCCGCGACGGAACCTTCGTCCTCCCCCACGCGATCGACCACGAGGTGAACCTGCGCCCGCTGGTCGAGCAGGGCTGCGACCGGGTGCTGGCGATCGGCTCGGTCGGATCGCTACGGTCCGAGCTCGGGGTCGGCAGCCTCGTCTGCCCGGACGACTTCATCGCGCTCAACCTCGGCGACTCGATCTTCGGCGACGAGCGCGCCCACTCGGCGCCGGGCTTCGCCCCGCGCTGGCGGGAGGAAGTGCTCGCCGCCTGGAGCGAAGGCGGGCAGGCGCCGCGCGACGGCGGCGTCTACTGGCAGGCCCGCGGGCCGCGCTTCGAGACCCCGGCCGAGATCCGGCTGATGGCGGCGCACGCCGACGTGGTCGGGATGACGATCGCCTCCGAGTGCGTCGTCGCCGGCGAGCTCGGTCTCGACTACGCGGCGCTCTGCGTCGTCGACAACATGGCGAACGGGCTCGGCGAGGGAGTCGTCAGCGTCGCCGAGATGGAAGCCGATCGCCTGATCAACGCCGAGCGCCTGCGCGAGGGCCTGGCCGCGGTCCTCCCCCGCCTCGGGGCGGTGGGCCGATGAAGTCGTGGTTCCTAAGGCACCATAGTCGTGCGAAAGGAACCACGAGTTGGGGCTGACGGTTGAGAACGCGCTCTTGGATGGGGAGCGGGTGGGGCTGCGGTGCGAGGGCGGGGCGATCGCGGCGCTGGGGCCTGAGGTGGTCGCGCAGCCGGGCGACGAGACGATCGACGCGGGCGGGGCGCGCCTGGTGCCATCGCTGGTCAACGGCCACACCCATGCGGCGATGACGCTCTTCCGTGGCTCCGGCGACGACCTGCCGTTGATGCCCTGGCTGGAAGAGAAGATCTGGCCGATCGAGGCGAAGCTCGAGGCCGAGGACGTCTACTGGGGCGCGCGGTTGGCCTGCGCGGAGATGATCCGCAGCGGCACCACTCGCTTCTGGGACATGTACTGGCAGCCGGAGGCGACGGCGCGAGCCGTCGAGGAGGCCGGAATGCGGGCGGCGATCGGGGCACCGCTGATCGACCTCGACGGCGACCACCAGAAGCTGCGCGATTCGGCGCTGCGCAGCCTCGACGCTCTCGCCGCGTTTGGACCGCTGGTCACCCCCGCCCTCGCCCCGCACGCGATCTACACGGTCAGCGAAGAGTCGCTGCGCTGGATCGGCGAGCTCAGCGCCGAGCGCGACCTCCCCGTCCAGATCCACCTCTCCGAGACCGAGAAGGAGGTGCAGGACTGCATCGCCGCGCAAGGCTGCCGCCCCGCCGCCTACCTCGACCGCCTCGGCTTCCTCAGCGAGCGCACGATCCTCGCCCACGGCGTCTGGCTCGACCCCGACGAGCTGGCGCTGATCGCCGAGCGCGGCGCCACCGTCGTCGCCAACCCGGCGGCGAACATGAAGCTCGCGGTCGGCGGCGTCTTCCCTTACCGGGCGGCGCGTGCAGCCGAGGTCCGCGTCGGCCTCGGCACCGACGGCGCCGGCTCCAACGACTCGCTCGACCTGCTCGCCGACCTCAAGCTCTTCGCCCTCACCCAGAAGCACGCCGCCGGTGACCCGACCGCGATCGACGCCGCCGACGCCTGGGCCGTCGCCACCGGCGCCAGGGCGCCGCTGCTCGGCACCACCCCGCTTGACGTCGGCGCCCCCGCCGACTTCCTCCTCCTCCGCCCCGACGCGCCGGAGCTCGGCATCGGCGACCTCACCACCGACCTCGTCTACGCCGCCAGCGGCGCCGTCGTCGACACCACCGTCGTCTCCGGCAAGGTCCTCATGCGGGGGGGCGAGATCCCGGACCTCAACGAAATCGTCGCCCAAGCCGCCGAGCGCGCCCACCACCTCGGCCTCTAGCCCGACCTCCCCTGCGCCGATGGGCCGATTTCGGTCTATATAGGACCGTTTTCGGCCCGTCGGCATTCGCGGGTGGAGCGGTTTGATACCCCTGTGGAGAGATGATCGCGGTGATGGAAAAGATCTGGGAGGGGCTGGAAATGTCTCTCCTGATGGCCTACGAGGTCTGGTGGGCGCTGGTGCTGGGGTTCGCGATCAGCGCGATCGTCCAGGCCTGGGTGCCGCGGCAGCGGATCGAAGGCGCGCTCTCGGGCGAGGGCTTCGCCCCGGTTGCCAAGGCGACCGGGCTCGGCGCCGCCTCCTCCTCCTGCTCGTATGCGGCGATCGCGATCGCCAGGTCGCTCTTCGCCAAGGGCGCCTCGGCGGTGACCGCGCTCGCCTTCCAGTTCGCCTCGACCAACCTGGTCTGGGAGCTCGGGCTCGTCCTCTGGGTGCTGATGGGCTGGCAGTTCACCCTCGCCGAGTTCGTCGGCGGCATCGTCCTGATCGCGCTGATGGCCCTCTTCCTGCGCGCCTTCGTCTCCCCCCGGCTGGAGGAGCGAGCCCGCCGCCACGCCCAGCAGGCGCAGGCCGGCCACCACCATCACGGCGACAGCGCTGAAGAGGAAGCGCTCCCCTGGCGCGAGCGCCTCACTTCCCGCGACGCCTGGGCCAACGTCGGCGGCAACTTCCGCGGCGATTGGCAGATGCTCTGGAAGGAGATCTCGATCGGCTTCCTGCTCGCCGGCTTCATCGGCCTGCTCGGCAACGACTTCTTCAACTTCCTCTTCGTCACCCACGCGCCGCCGCTCGTACAGACGATCGAGAACGTCCTCGTCGGCCCGGTCATCGCCATCCTCAGCTTCGTCTGCTCGGTCGGCAACGTGCCGCTGGCGGCGGTGCTCTGGTCGGGCGGGATCAGCTTCGCCGGCGTTATCGCCTTCATCTTCGCCGACCTGATCGTGATTCCGATCGTGCTCGCCTACCGCAAGTACTACGGCGCCTCGTTCGCGCTGCGGATCACGGCGCTGATGTTCGTCACGATCGTCGCCGCCGCGCTCGTCGTCGACGGCCTCTTCAGCGTCTTCGGGCTGATCCCCACCGGCCCCCGCCCCACCCGCGCCGACGTCTTCGGGCACGTCGAGCTCGACTACAAGCTCGTCCTCAACATCCTCGGGCTGGCGATCTTCGTCGCCCTCTTCTGGGTCAGCCGCGGGCGCAGCAGCATGGACCATTGCGCGCACCACGGCGACGGCCACGATCACGGCGCCCACGGGATGAGTGAGCGGGAGGCCGCCGGGGTATAGGGTCGGCCCGATGCCGCCCGCAGCGCCCGGCAGTCCAACCCAGTCCGATTCAGAAGCCTCCTCCCTCCGCTACGAGGAAGCGACCAAGCGATACGCAGGCACCGCCGCGCCCGCGGTCGACCGGCTGAGCCTGGAGGTGCCGGCCGGCGAGATCTGCGTGCTTGTCGGGCCCTCGGGCTGCGGCAAGACGACGGCGATGCGGATGGTCAACCGCACGGTCGAGGTCAGCTCCGGCGACGTGCTGATCGGCGGCCGCTCGGTGCGCGAGCGCGAGCCGGCGCAGCTGCGGCGGGAGATCGGCTACGTGATCCAGCAGATCGGCCTCTTCCCCCATCGCACGATCAGCGAGAACATCGGCGCCGTCCCGCAACTGCTGGGCTGGAAGAAGGACCGGGTCCGGGCACGCAGCGCCGAGCTGCTGGCGCTGATCGGGCTCGACCCCCAGCTCGGCGACCGCTACCCGGCGCAGCTCTCCGGCGGCCAGCAGCAGCGCGTCGGGGTGGCGCGGGCGCTGGCGGCGGACCCGCTGGTGATGCTGATGGACGAGCCCTTCGGCGCGATCGACCCGATCAACCGCGAGCGCCTGCAGAACGAGTTCCTGCGCCTGCAGGCGGAGATCCGCAAGACGGTCCTCTTCGTCACCCACGACATCGACGAGGCGATCAAGATGGGCGACCGGATCGCGGTGATGCGCGAGGGCGGCCGGGTCGAGCAGTACGCGACCCCGGCCGAGCTGCTGATGGCCCCGGCCAACGAGTTCGTCGAGGACTTCGTCGGCGCCGACCGCGCGCTGAAGCGGCTGGCGCTGATGCGGGTCGCCGACATCTCCCTCTGGGAGGCGCCGCTGGCCCACGTCGGCCAGGCGACGGCGGAGGTGCGGGCGAAGCTGGCGGCGCCCGACGTCGAAGTCCCCTACCCCCTGCTGGTCGACGCCGAGCGGCGGCCGCTGGGGTGGCTGAGCGAGCGCGACCTCTCCCGGGACGTGGTGCCGCGCGAGCCCGACGTGCCACTTGGCCCGGTGCTCGAGCGCGACGACGTGATGCGCGACGCCCTCGCCGACCTGCTGCAGGGGGAGTCGCAGTACGCGCCGGTCATCGACCACCGTGGGCGGATCGCCGGCGTGCTCTCGGTCGAGATCATCTCCGAGTTCCTCAAATCGCCGGAGGCGAAGAGCGACGAGCACCCGGCGGTGGAGCGGCCGCATGAGTAGCCCGGCGCCGCTCGCCGCCGCCGGCCACGTCGGCGAAGGGTTCTTCCGCGAACGGAACCTGGAGAACCTCCCCTGTCAGGCGAAGGAAACCGAGCTCTTCTGCTGGCACTGGGCGACGCAGAACATCGGCCGCTACGGGGCCCCGACCGTCCAGCACCTGGAAATCGTCGTCCTCTCGGTCCTGATCGGCTTCACCGTCGCCTTCGCCCTGGCGCTGTTCGCCCACCGCAGCCGCTGGCTGCAGCCGCCGCTGCTCGCCGCCACCGGCGTGCTCTACACGATCCCCAGCATCGCCTTCTTCTTCCTCTTGCTGCCGGTCACCGGCTTCGGCAGGGACACGGCGATCATCGTCCTCGCTGCCTACACCCTGCAGATCATCTACCGCAACACGCTCCTCGGCCTGGCCAACGTCCCCCCCTCCGTCACAGACGCCGCCCGCGGGATGGGGTTCACCAGGCGGCAGATCCTCTGGCGGGTCGAGCTGCCCCTGGCGATCCCCGAGATCATCGCCGGGCTGCGGGTCGCCGTCGTCAGCACGATCGCGATCGCCACGCTCGCCGTCTTGATCAGCGCCGGCGGCCTGGGGACCGAGATGTACGGCTCGAACCTCAACTTCCCGACCGCGATCATCATCGCCGGCGCGATCGTCATCCTGATGGCGCTCGCCTTCGACCTGGTGCTGCTGACCGTGCAGCGACTGACGACTCCCTGGCGAAGGGTCAGGCCGAGATGAGCGCTCTCCCTCTTGCCTCCTTCGGCGGCGCGATCGAATTCATCTTCACCCCGCAGGAATCCAACGTCACCGGCGGCAAGAAGGTGGGCGGCGTTGACAAGTCGGTGGAACTGGTGATCGGGCACCTGGAGGTCACCGTCGTGGCCCTCGCGCTTGCCCTGGTCATCGCCCTGCCGATCGGCCTCTACCTTGGCCATCGCGGCAGGGGTGAACTCCTCGCCGTGGGCATCGGCAACGCGGGGCGGGCGATCCCGGAGCTGGCGGTCATCGCCCTGGTGGCCACGCTGATCGGCGTCGGGATGAGGAACGTCGCGCCCGCCCTGGCGCTGCTCGGAATCGCGCCGATCATCGTCAACGCCTACGTCGGCGTCCGGCAGGTCGACCCCGCAGCGGTCGACGCCGCCCGCGGGATGGGGATGAGCGAGCTGAGCATCATCCGCAAGGTCGAGCTGCCGCTGGCGGTGCCGACCGTGATGGGCGGCGTGCGAGGGGCGGCGATCGTGATCATCGCCACCGCCACCATCGCCCCCCTGGCCGGTGTGGAAACGCTCGGCGACTTCATCCTCAACCGCAATGTCTATGGCGAAAACGGGCTGCTGGCCGGAGCGATCCTCGTGGCGCTGCTGGCGCTGATCATCGAGGGATCGCTGGCGCTCCTGCAGCGTTTCCTTACTTCCGACGGACTCAAGCTGAAGACTGTTTGACCTGACCCTGATCTTGTCCAACCCACCCCAAGGAGGAACCCAGTGAGGATCGACCAGACGAGAGCGCGGGTGCTGCTTGCGGCGCTGGCCGCGCTCGCACTCACGCTCGGCATCGCCGCCTGCGGCAGCAGCAACAGCACCACCAGCGGCGAAGAAGGCGGCACGGCGGGGACGATCAAGTCGAACCCCGAAAACGGCAAAGTCAGCCTGACGATCGGCTCGAAGAACTTCCCCGAACAGGAAATCCTCGGGGAAATCTACGCGCAGGCCCTGACCGCGGCCGGCTACAAGGTGAAGAGCGCACTCAACCTGGGCTCCGAAACCGTGGCCCTGAAGGCGGTGAAGACGGGGCAGATCTCCGGCTACCCGGAGTACGCCAGCACGGCCCTCACCTCGTTCTTCGGCCTCGAACCCGAAGAAGTCCCCTCCGACGCGACCGAAGCGTGGGAAAAAGCGAACGAAGAATTCGAAAAGGAAGGCCTGGTGGCCTTCGAACCGACGCCGTTCGCCAGCGCCAACGCGGTCGGGACGCTGAGGAAGACGGCCGAAAAGTACGGGCTGAAAACGGTCTCCGACCTCGAAGGCGTCTCCGAAAAGCTCTCGCTCTACGGCTCGCCCGAGTGCCGCCAGCGGATCGACTGCCTGGCGGGGCTGGAAAAACTGTACGGGCTGAAGTTCAAGTCGTTCACCCCCGTCGACATCGGCCTCCGCTACACGGTGCTGGAAAAGGGTCAGGCCGATCTCTCGATCCTCTTCACCACCGATCCGCAGCTCTCGGCCGAGAAGGAAAAGTTCGTGATCCTCGAAGACGACAAGCACGTCTTCCCGGCCGGCAATGTGATCTTCGTGACCACCCAGAAGGTCGCCGAAGAAGCCGGGCCCGACTACGAAAAGACGATCCTGCAGGCACAGGAAGGGCTCACCCTGAAAGTGATGCAGGAGCTCGACGCTCGGGTCGAACTGGAAAAAGAAACGCCTGAGGCAGCCGCCAAGGCGTACCTCGAATCGGCCGAACTGATCGGTTAGCAGGACGAAGCGGTTGCGGCGGAGGGGTCGGGTGCCCCTCCGCCGGAGACCGTATGTCTCTCCAGGGACGAATCCGCGCCATCAGCTTGACCCAAAGCCTCCGTCGGAGGGGCACCCGACCCCTCAAACGACAGAACTCCGGCAGACGCCGAGGGTTCGACCGCTTTCGGCGAAACCGCAGCTGATCGTCGTGTAGGCGCATTTTTGCGGTCTCGGTGAGCTGGAGCAGCTGCCGGACCCTGAGCCGTCCGCTGGTGCGTGTCGGGGAGGGGTCCGGTCGTTCTCCGCGGGAATGTTCGCGAAGCGGCGACATGCAATCCGGTTATTTGCCCGCCATAGGCGGGCTCTATCTCAGGGAGCTGGCCCGGTAGGGCCGCGCCAAATTCACGCGGAGAACGACCGGGGCCCTCTACGCCAACGCGTGTTCGGCGGTGCGGGCTCGCAGGCGGGCGAAGCTGACTTGGGCAGCCCAGGCGGCGGTTAGGCCGGAGGCGCCGGCTAGGAGGAGGGCGACGCGGGGGTCGTAGGTTTGGGCGAGCCAGCCGGTAAGGGGGGCGCCGATCGGGGTGGAGCCGAGGAAGACGACCGAGTAGAGGGCCATCACCCGGCCGCGCATCTCGGGGGAGACGGCGAGCTGGAGGGTGGAGTTGATCGTCGCCGCGAAGGTGACCGCGGCGGCGCCGAGCAGGGCCAGCATCGGCACCTCGAAGGCGAGGCTCGGCATCGCCGCCGCCAGCAGGGCCGAGACGCCGAAGGCGAGGGCGCCGCCGGCGATCAGGCGCGGGCCGGTGCGGCCGCGGTGGCCGTTGACGAGAGCGCCGGCGATCGAGCCGACCGCCATCGCCGAGACCAGAGCGGCGTAGGTCATCGCCCCGGCATCGAAGCTGAACTTGGCGAGCAGCGGCAGCACCACCTGGAAGTTGAAGCCGAGCGTCCCGACCAGCGCCATCAGCGCCAGCGGCACCAGCAGCTCGGGGGTGCCGACGACGTAGCGCAGGCCGGCCCGGATCGCCCCCGGCTCGTGCCTGGCGGGCGGCGCCGCGTGCAGCCGCTCGGGGTCCATCCCCCAGAGGGCGAGGATCATCGCCACGAAGGTGAGCGCGTTCAGCGCGAAGCAGGGGACGACGCCGACGGTGGCGATCAGGATGCCGGCCAGGGCCGGGCCGACGATCCGCGCCGCCTGGACGATGACGCTGTTGAGGCTGACCGCGTTGACCACCCGGTCGGGACCGACCATCTCGATCACGAAGCTCTGCCGGGTCGGGTTGTCGATCGCGTTCAGCGAGCCGAAGGCGAAGACGGCGAGGTAGACCATCCACGGCGCCACCACGCCGGTCGCGGTGACGGCGAAGAGCCCGAGGGCCGGGATCGCCATCAGCGCCTGCGTCGTCATCAGCAGTCGCCGCTTCGGGATGCGGTCGGCGAGCAGGCCGCCCCAGGCCCCGATCAGCAGCATCGGCAGGAACTGCAGGGCGGTGGTGAGACCGACGGCGACGCCGCTGCCGGTGAGACTGAGCACGACCCAGAGCGCGGCGACCGTCTGCATCCAGGTGCCGGAGAGGGAGATCAGCTGGCCGCTGAAGTAGCGGCGGTAGTTGGGGACCTCCAGCGAGTTGAACGAGTGGCGGATGGCGGCCGTCAAGACGGCTCGCCCTCCCGCATCCGCTCGAGGATCTCGGCCGCCCGCTCCAGCGTCTCGACTTCCTCGTCGCTGAGGTTGCGCATGCGCCGCGCCAGGTAGGCGTTCTTGCGGCCGCGCAGGCGCCGCAGCCGCTCGCGGCCGGCGGCGTTGACGCTGACCAGGGAGCTGCGACCGTCGGCCGGGTCGGCCGCGCGATCGATCAGTCCCTCGCGTTCGAGGCAGCCGAGGGTGCGGGTGATCGTCGGCCGCTTCACCCGCTCGATCGCGGCGATCTCGCTCGGGGTCATCGGCCCATGGCGCTCGATCGTCGCCAGCGCCGCGGTCGAGGTAGGAGTGAGACCAGAGGTCTCTGCCGCCGCCTCCTGGCGCAGCCGGCGGGCGGTGCGGACGATCGCCGTGCGCAGTTGCGCGGCGCGCTCGGTGAGTGGGATGTCGGTCTTCGCTGGCATTGATTAGCCTTGTTAATTAGTTTAGCAAACTATCTCTCGCTTAGCCTCCCCTTAGTGAGCTTTCAGTAGCTTGAGCGCGGTGAGCGAAGTCGCGATCAGCGTGCAAGGGCTGCGCAAGTCCTACGGCGAGCACGAGGCGGTGGCGGGCATCGACTTCGAGGTCGCCGCCGGCGAAGTCTTCGGCTTCCTCGGCCCCAACGGCGCCGGCAAGACGACGACGATCGAGATCCTCGAGGGCTACCGCGAGCGCAGCGGCGGCGAGGTCTCCGTCCTCGGCGTCGACCCCGGCGCCCCGACCCGCGCCTGGCGCGAGCGCGTCGGCCTCGTCCTCCAGGAGTGCGAGCTCGACCCACTCTGGACCGTGTTCGAGGCCGTCTCGCTCTTCGCCCGCTTCTACCGCGCCCCGCGCTCGGTCGCCGAGACGATCGAGCTCGTCGGCCTCGGCGAGAAGCGCGACGCCCGCATCGGCACCCTCTCCGGCGGCCAGAAACGGCGTGCCGACGTGGCGATCGGGATCATCGGCGACCCCGACCTGATCTTCCTCGACGAGCCGACCACCGGCTTCGATCCCAGCGCCCGGCGCGAGGCCTGGAACATGATCGAGGGGCTGAAGGCGCTGGGGAAGACCGTCTTCCTCACCACCCATTACATGGACGAGGCCCAGCACCTCGCCGACCGGGTGGCGATCCTGCGCGAGGGGCAGATCGTCGCCGAGGGCCGCACCGGGGAAATCGCCGCGGCGATCGGCCGCAGCACCGTGATCGGCTTCGCCCTGAACGGCGGCCTCGGGATCGGCGATGTCCGCGGCGCGGTCACCGGCGCCGTCTCCACCTCCGGCGACCAGGTGGAAATCCAGAGCCGGCGCCCCCAGCGGGACCTCTACCGCCTGCTCGCCCTCGCCGAGGAGCGCGGGATCGAACTGCAGGACCTCGAGGTCCGTCGCCCCAACCTGGAGGACGTCTTCCTCGAGCTGACCCGGGGGCCGGCGCGATGAGCGACCGGGCGATCGTCGTCGCGCAGGCACGGATGGCGGTCCTCGTCGCCCTGCGGACGCCGCGGACGGTCATCTTCACGATCGCCTTTCCGATCATCCTGCTCGTCCTCTTCAACTCGATCTTCAACGCGGGAGGGAACAACACGGCGACCCTGCCGGGCGACCTCAAGCTCAGCGCCGAGGCCTACTTCACCGCCGGGATCATCGCCTACGCCGCCGCACTGTCGACCTTCACCACGCTCGCCGTCTCGCTGACGACGCAGCGGGAGAACGGGCAACTGAAGCGCTACCGCGGCACTCCGATGCCGCCCTGGACCTTCATCGCCGGCCAGATCATCCGCGCCGAGGCGCAGGCGCTGGCGATGGCCGCGGTGCTGCTGGTCATCGGCGCCGTCGCCTACGGCATCCCGATCCCCGCCTCCACCTTCCCCGCCTTCGTCCTCTACCTGCTGCTCGGCACCGCGACCCTCTGCTCGCTGGGGATCGCCGTCAGCGCCTTCACCCCCACCCCCGACGCCGCCTCGACGATCGCGCCCTTCTCGGTCGTGATCCTCGCCTTCATCTCCGGCGTCTGGATCCCGGTCGAACAGCTGCCGAGCTGGCTGGAATCGATCGGCAAGGTCTTCCCCCTCTACCACCTGGCTCTGGGCCTGCAGACCACGCTCGCGCCGGGAGCGAGCGGCAGCGGCCTCGAACTGGAAAACCTGATCGCGCTTGTGATCTGGGCCCTGATCGGCATCCGCGTCGCCAGCCGCCGCTTCCGCTGGGAGCCTCAGGTGTCGGCGGCCTGAGCGAACGCGCGCAGCATCTCCAGCATCTTTTCCTCATAGGCGACGCCGGCGACCAGCGTTCGCTCCGAACCCTCGTAACCGTCTGCCTGGCGCACCAGCTCGAGGTAGCCCTGCAGCTCCTCCAGTTTGGCTTGGTGAAAGGCGATCCGTGGCTCCAGCAGCGGCGCCGGGTCGGCGCCGGCGAAGGTCTTCAGCATCAGCTCGTCGCGCAGCTGCGGCGGCGCCGCAACCGGCTCGTTCGCCCAGGCGGCGAGCGCCTGCCGCCCTTTCTCGGTGAGCGAGTAGACGCGGCGGCGGCGTCCCCCCTCCTCCTGCTCGGCAGTGAGATAGCCGGCGGCGGCGAGCCTGGCCGGCTCCTCGTAGGCGGTCGTGTGGGGCACGGGCCAGAAGTTCTGGATCGAGCTCTCCAACCGCTGCTTGATCTCGTAGGAGGTCGACGGACCGAACTCCTTCAGCAGCGCGAGGAGCGCGTAGGAGGTCCCGGTCAGCCGGATCGACTTGCTTTCCATGATTCGAAGCGTATAGTACGGGACGAACGGTCAAATTGGTAGTTGCGGAGGTGCTGAAAATGGCAATCGATTCCAACGACTACGACGCGGTGATCGTCGGCGGCAGCCTTGCGGGCTGCACGGCGGCGACCCTGCTGGCGCGGGCGGGGGCGCGGGTGGCGCTGGTGGAGAAGCAACCCGACCCGAAGGCGTTCAAGCGGATGTGCTCGCACTTCATCCAGGCCTCGGCGGTGCCGACCCTGGAGCGGCTCGGCTGGCTGGAGCCGATCGAAGCGGCGGGCGGGATACATACGCGCGTGCAGGCCTGGACGCGTTGGGGCTGGATCAAACCGCCGCCCCCCGGCAACGTCTGCGTCAACCTGCGGCGCGAGCTGCTCGACCCGCTGCTGAAAGAGATGACGGCCCAGGAGCCCGGCGTCGACTTGATGCTCGGCCGCACCGCCACCCGGGTCCTGCGTGAGGACGGAGCGGTGCGCGGCGTTGTCGTCCGCAACGCCGCGGGAGAGGAGACCGAGCTGCGGGCGCCGCTCACGGTCGGCGCCGACGGGCGGGACTCGCAGATCGCCGAGCTGGCCGGTCTCCCGGACAAGCAGACCCCGCACGGGCGCTTCGCCTACGGCGGCTACTTCGAAGGGCCGCCGACGGCGATCGCCCCCGACGCCTCCTTCTGGATGCTCGACCCGCAGTGGGCGGCGGCGTTCCCGACCGACTCCGACCTCACCTTCTACGCGGTGATGGGGACCAAGGACCGGCTGCCCGAATTCAAAGCCGATCCGGTGGGGGCGCTGGTCAGGTTCATCTCCAACGTACCCGAGGCGCCGCCGATCGCCGAAAGCAAGCTCGTCGGCTCGGTGCTGGGGAAGATCGACATGACCAATCGCAAGCGCGGACCGGTCGCGCCTGGACTGGCGTTGATCGGCGATGCGGCCCTCGCCGTCGACCCGCTCTTCGGGATCGGCTGCGGCTGGGCGCTGCAGTCGGGCGAGTGGCTGGCCGACAGCGTCGCGCCGGCGCTGCGCGGGGAGGCATCGCTTGAGAAGGGGCTTGACCGCTACAAGCGGCTGCACGCGCGCGGCCTCGGCGGCCACGCCTTCCTGATCAACGACTACGCGACGGGCCGCCGGTTGAACCCGATGGAGAGGCTGATCTTCTCCGCCGCTGTCCGGGACGAGAAGTGCGCCAGCGTCTTCGAGGAGTTCGGCACCCGCGAAATCCGGCCCCAGCAGTTCATGCCGCGGATGCTGCCGCGGGCGCTCGCGGTCAACGCCCGGCGCGCCCTCGCTCGATGAACGTCTCCGACTCGACGAACGTGGCCGTCGAACGCTCGCGGCTCGAGGTCGGCGGGGTCAGCACGCGCCTCGTGCAGGCTGGCCCCGACGCCACCGAGGCGGTGGTCTTCATCCACGGCAACCCCGGCTCGGCTGACGACTGGGAGCGGCTCGCAGGCGCGGCGGGGGCGATCGGCCTGCGCGCCGTCGCCTTCGACCTGCCGGACTTCGGGGAGACCATCGCGCCGCCAGGCTTCGCCCACGACGTCCCCGCCTATTCCGGGTTTGTCGCCGCCGCACTGGAGCGGCTTGGGATCGAGCGCGTGCACTTGGTGATCCACGACTTCGGCGGGCCGATCGGGCTGGTCTGGGCGATGGGTCACCTTGACGCGGTAGCGAGCGTGACGCTGATCGACACCGGCCTCCTCCCCGGCTACCGCTGGCACAGCTTGGCGCGGATCTGGCGCACGCCGGTGGTCGGCGAGATCTTCCAGGCGACGACGACGCGGCGCGCCTTCCGCTCCGCGCTCAGCCGCAAAGAGCCGCGCGGCCTTCCCCGCGACTTCGTCGAAGGGATGTACGACCACTACGACAAGCGCACCCGCAAGGCGGTGCTGAAGCTCTACCGCGCCACCGACGACCCCGGCGGCATGTCCGAGAACCTGATCGCCCTCTTCGCCCCCCGCGACATCGCAGCCCTGGTGATCTGGGGCGAACACGACCCCTACCTCCCCTCCTCCTTCGCCCCCCGCCAGCGCGACGCCTTCCCCTCCGCCGAAGTCCACGTCCTCCCCGCCAGCGGCCACTGGCCCTACGCCGACTCCCCCGACACCGTAGAGCGCCTATTCACCGAGTTCCTCACCAAACTCAAACAGAGCTGACACATAAGTGTCAATTCTTTGAATTAATTCAGTAACGCCTGTTGAAGTACCGAAAGTCGCCCTCTAGGGTCGGCCGCCGGTGGGCGATGGAGACGGGTGTCTTCACATGGATGAGACCCATTGTGTCCGGCCAAACCACCGGATCCGGTTCGAGCCCGGCGCCCTCCGCAGACATAAGCCGCGAGCGGTCGAGTCGGGGTGGTATCCGTGCTAAGTTGAAGCCGGGTCTCAGCCATGTGCGGGGGTGGTTCCCCGCTTCGCCAGACTCGACCCGCTCCGGCGGGTCTTGTCGTTTCTGAGAACCCTTCTCCTAGACCCTGTCCTCGATTGCGGCTATGGTGGAAACGTCTTGTCGCTCCGCCTGCGAACTGCGAGTCTCGCCGCGCTGATCTTGATCGGGCTGGGAGTCCTCGCGTTGAGCGCCCACGGCCGCGCCGCCGCAACGGGCGTCAGCGCGGTCAACTCAGCCGCCTGCGGGTCCGTCCAGTACGGCGGCAGCGGCAGCGCCGAAGCGCTGATCGTCTCCGACCTGCCGCTGCAGGGGGACTCACGCCAGCGCTCGCTGCAGATGAACGACGCGGTCCGGCTCGTCCTCGAAGGCGCCAACTGGCGGGCCGGCGGCCTCAGGGTCGCTTTCCAGGCATGCGACGACTCCAGCGCCAAGACGGGCCTGTGGACCAAGGCGCGCTGCCAGGCGAACGCCCGCGCCTACGCGGCCGACCCCAGTGTCCTCGGCGTCGTCGGCACCTACAACTCCGGCTGCGCCGAGCTGATGATCCCGATTCTCGGCCGGGCGCCCGGAGGCGGCGTGGCGATGGTCTCCCCGGGCAACACCCTGATCTGCCTCACCCAGTCCAGCCCGAGTTGCGGGAAGGGGGAGCCGAAGAGCCTCTACCCGAACCGGCACAACTACGCCCGCGTCGTCCCCAATGACGCCTACCAGGGCGCCGGCCTGGCAAGCTTCGCCAAGCAGCAGGGGGTCGAACACGCCTACGTCCTCTACGCGGCCAAGGACCCGACCAGCCTCGGCCAGGCGAAGACCTTCCGCGGCGCCGCCCGCAAGCTCGGCGTCCAAGTGGCCGGCTTCAAGGCCTGGAACCCGAAGGCCACCAGCTATCGCGGCCTGATGAAAACGGTCGCCGGTGCCGCCCCCGACGCCATCCTTCTGGCGGGCCTGACCGAGGAGAACGGCGGCCGCCTGATCAAGGACAAGGTCGCGGTGCTCGGCGCCAACAGCAGGGTCAAGCTGCTCGCCCCCGACGGGTTCGCCCAGCAGTCGACGATCGATCTCGCCGGGAAAGCGGCGAAGGGGATGTTCGCAAGCGTCCCGGGACAGGTGCCGCAGAACCTGAAGGGGCCGGGCAAGAAGCTGGTCAACGAACTCGAAAAGGAACTCGGCGGCCCGGTGGAACTGTACGCGCCGTACGCCGGCCAGGCCGCGAGCGTCCTCCTGGACGCGATCGGCAAAGGGGCCAACCGCGCCGGAGTGATCGAAGCGGTGCGGTCGACCAAAGTCCACAACGGGATAACCGGCAGCTTCGACATCCTCCCCAGCGGCGACCCGAGCGTCGGCCCGATCACCGTCTCGGTTGCCAAGAAGACCTTCGTGCCGTTCCAGGTAGTAGAGCCCGGCCCAGCGCTAGTCCAGGCCGCACGGCAAGGATGAAACAGAAGCGACACGCGAGTGTCATTTCTTTGATTTAATTCAGTAACGCCTATTGAAGTACCGAAAGTCGCCCTCTAGGGTCGGCCGCCGGAGGGTGATGGAGACAGGTGTCTCCACCCAGCTGACACCTGGTGTGCCTGATCCAACCGACCGGGTCCGCTTCGAGTCCGGCGCCCTCCGCAGACATAGACCGTCGTGAGCGGGTCGGGCAGTAGCACGAGTCCCGTGCTACCTTCTGGGTCCAGGTGTCAGCTGGCTGCGGGGTGGTTCCCCGCTTCACCCAAGACTCGACCCGCCTCGCGGCGGGTCTTGTCCTTTCTGAAGGGACTCGGGCTAAGAGCCACGCTGCTAGGCGGGCGGCGAGATCCAGTACGTCTCCAGGTTGAGGTGTTTGCCCAGGCGTTCGAGGTGGTAGTCGAAGTGGAGGATGTCGATGCCGGCTGCCTGGGCCGCAGCAGCAACGGTCAGATCGGCGAGGGGGAAGCGGTGGGCGCCGTGGGAGCCAGCGGCTGCCAAGTCCCGCATGGCTGCCAGAACGGCACGCTGGACACTGCGGTCGACGGGAATCTCCCGTAGCTCCTCCAGCGTTCGCTCAACGGCGGCGATGCTTTCGGATTCCCGGGCATCAAACATCAGCTCGTAGCGCACCGGCCAACACCAGCAAACATCGCCCCGCTCAACCGCGCTCAGAAGTAGCTCACGCGCTCTCCGATCCCGCCGTGCCTGCATCCACGCCGAGGTGTCCGCCAGCACCAGGCCGCTGCCGCCCCACACCGGTACCGGCATCAGCTCTCCGGAGGAGCGTTGAGGCGGTCGATCGCGGCGAGGTTGAGGTCGAACTGATCCCCGCCCATAGCATCCAGTAGCGCCTCGGCCGCGCGGCGGCGACTGCGCCCGGCCTTCAGCTCCGCCTCCGCCCCCTCCACGGCGAGGCGACGGAGCAGCGTCGCGTCGGCCTCGCGGGTGCCGGTGGCGGCGCGGACGCGCGCCAGCGCCTCCCCCAACTCGGGGTCGGCGGTGACAGCAATGCGGCGGTACTTCGACGGCATTCCTTAAGTGTAGCTCCTTGGAGTTACACCAAGGATTGCAGCGGGCAAGGGCCGTCAAGCAAAGCGTCGAATCAGTCGCGGTGAGCCGCTACATCGCAGCTGAGCCTGGATCGGAGCCCCGCATGCGTTACGGGCCGGGGATGGATGCGCGCAGCACGCGGGTGCAGGAGCGGCTGAACACGCCGATGCTGATCGCGGCGGCGCTGACGATCCCGACGGTGGCGATCTCCGAGACGCATCCGGGCGGGGCACTGCGGGACGTCGCGATCGCGCTCAACTGGATCACCTGGCTCGCGTTCCTGGTCGAGCTGGTGGCGATGCTGAGCGTGGTGCCGAACCGGCGGCTGTGGCTGCGGCGCCACCCGCTCGACGTGGTGATCGTGGTGCTGACGCCGCCGGTGCTGCCGGCGGGCCTGCAGGGCCTGCGCGCCCTGCGGCTGCTGCGGCTGCTCCGCCTCCTGCGCCTGGCCCAGCTCTCGCGCGAGGTCTTCTCCCTGGAGGGGCTGCGTTACGCGCTGCTGCTGACCGTGCTGACGGTGGTCGGCGGCGGCACCCTGTTCGTCGCCTTCGAGAAGAGCCACCAGCACCTCAGCGCCTGGGACGGGATCTACTGGGCCGCCACGACGATGACCACGCTCGGCTCCAACATCTACCCGACCACCACCGGCGGCGAGATCGTCACCGTCGTCGTTCTGGTGATCGGGATCGGCTTCGTCGCCCTGCTCACCGCCGCCTTCGCGCAGCGCTTCCTCGCCCCCGAAATCGCCGAGATCGAGCAGGAGCTCGAGGACGAGCAGCTGAGCGCCGAGGCGCTAGCTCTGCGCGAACTCCGCAGTGTCCAGGAGCAGCTTCAAGCGCTCTCCCTCGCGATCGAGCGAATCGCCGAGCGGGGCCGCTAGCTCTCCTTCGCCTGCTCCTCGGAGATCTTCGCCTCCAGCTCCTCCATCACTTCGGGGTCTTTGAGGGTGGTGACATCGCCCAGGGCGCGGCCCTCGGCGATGTCGCGGAGGAGACGGCGCATGATCTTGCCGGAGCGGGTCTTCGGCAGGTCGCCGGCCCAGACGATCCGCTTCGGGCGGGCGAATTTGCCGATCCGCTCGGCGACGGTGCCGCGGATGCCGTCAACGAGGTCGTCACTCTCCTCGATGCCGCCGCGCAGGGTGACGAAGGCGCAGATCGCCTGGCCCGTGTCCTCGTCGGACTGGCCGATCACCGCCGCCTCGGCGACATCGGGGTGGGCGACGATCGCCGACTCGACCTCGGCGGTCGAGAGCCGGTGGCCGGAGACGTTGACGACGTCGTCGATCCGCCCGATCACCCAGAAGTAGCCGTCCCTGTCCTTGCGGGCGGCGTCGCCGACCAGGTAGCGCTCCTTGCCGAAGCGCGAGAAGTAGGTCTCGACGAAGCGGTCGTCCTCTTTGTAGAGGCCACGCAGCATCGAGGGCCACGGCCGCTCCAGCATCAGCAGGCCCTGCCCTTCCTCGACCGGCTCGCCCTCGGACTCGTCGACCACCTGCGCCCCCACCCCGGGGAACGGCGTCGTCGCCGAGCCGGGCTTGGTCGCGATGATCCCGGGCAGCGGCGTGATCATGATCGCGCCGGTCTCGGTCTGCCACCAGGTGTCGACGATCGGGCAGCGTTCGCCCCCGATCACCTTGTGGTACCAGAGCCAGGCCTTGGGGTTGATCGGCTCCCCCACCGAGCCCAGCAGCCGCAGCGAGGAGAGGTCGAACTTCGCCGGGATCTCCGCTCCCCATTTGATGAAGGTGCGGATCGCCGTCGGCGCCGCGTAGAGGATCGTCGCCTTGCAGTCCTGGATCAGCTCCCACCAGATCCCCTGGTGCGGGTAGTCCGGGGCCCCCTCCCACATCACCGAGGTCGCGCCGTTGGAGAGCGGCCCGTAGACGATGTAGGAGTGGCCGGTGACCCAGCCGACGTCGGCGGCGCACCAGTAGACGTCGGACTCGGGCTTGAGGTCGAAGACGTAGCGGTGGGTGGCGGTGACCCCGGTCATGTAGCCGCCGGTGGTGTGGAGGATGCCCTTCGGCTTCGCGGTCGAGCCGGAGGTGTAGAGGATGTAGAGCGGGTGCTCGGCCTCCATAGGCTCGGCCGGGCACTCCGGCTCGGCCGCCTCCATCACCTCGTCGTAAAAGACGTCGCGCCCCTCTTTCATCGGGCACTCGATCCCGGTGTGGCGGACGACGACGATCTTCTCCAGCGTCTCCAGGTCGCCCATCTGCTCGTCGACCGCGGGCTTGATCGGCGCCGTCTTGCCTTTGCGGCGGGCCCCGTCGACGGTGACCAGCGCCTTCGCCTGGGAGAACTCCATCCGCTCCCGCACCGCCTCGGCCGAGAAGCCGCCGAAGACGACGTTGTGGGGAGCGCCGATGCGGGCGCAGGCCAGCATCGCGACGGCGACCTCGGGGACCATCGGCAGGTAGATCCCGACCACGTCGCCCTTTTCGACCCCGAGGTCCTTGAGCGCGTTGGCGAAGCGCTGGACGTCGCGGTGCAGGTCGGCGTAGGTGAGGTCGCGTTCCTCGCCCTCCTCGCCGCGCCAGTGGTAGGCGACGCGCGCGCCGTTGCCGGCCGCGACGTGGCGGTCGAGGCACTGGGCGGAGGCGTTCAGCCGCCCGTCGGCGAACCACTTGTAGAAGGGCGGGTCCGAGTCGTCGAGCGTCTCGGTCGGCTCGACCTCCCAGTCGAGCAACTCCTTCGCCTGCTGCGTCCACCACGCCACCGGGTCGGCGGCCGCCTCCTCGTAGACCTTCGGGTCGCGCCAGCGCGCCGCGTCGCGGAACTCCGGCGGCGGCTCGAAGGTCTCGATCTCCAGCATCGCCTCGAGCTCACGCTCGAGGTCCGTCTCGCCTCCTTGCTCGATCGCCATCCTGCTCGCTCCTCCTCATCTCTCCTCAGCGTTTGAGCGGCCGGACCGGCAGCACCGTCCGCCCGAACGTCGAATTGGTAACCGCTGCAAAGGATGCATACCAAGCGGCGGCCGCGGTGGCCAGGCCACACCATCCGCCGACTTCGATCAGGCTTTCGCTTTCGTTGGCGTTGCCGATGCCCAGCAGGAAGTACGTCGCCGCAAGCAGCAGGAAGACGAGCGCGATCGCAGCCGTCGTCCGCAGCGAGGCGATGAACATGTAGGTCGTGAAGACCCCCCAGGCGATCAGGTAAAGCCCGAGCGCCGAGCCGAGGTGTTCGGCCGGAATTTTTTCGGCGAAGAACGTCACCAGGACCCAGAACGAGATCCAGAAGGCCCCAAACGAGGTAAAGGCGACGGCGCCGAAGGTGTTGCCGGTGCGGAACTCCCACATCCCGGCCAGGACCTGGGCGATCCCGCCGTAGGCGAGGGCGAGACCCAGTACCACCGGCTCACCGGCGTGGCTGACGAGGTTGGCGTTGAACATGCTGAGCACAAAGGTGGTGAGCGCGAACGCGCCCAGGCCTAACGGCCCGGGGTCGGCAGGCGCCCAGCTCGGGCCCCGTTCGGAGGCGGGTTCGCGCCTGGGCTCGCGCCCGGGAACGTCCCGCCCCGGCACTTCATGCCTGGTGGCGGCGTGTGACTCCATGATGACTCCTTCCCTAGCGCGCCTCCCAGCGCAGCCCCTTCCGAGGACTACCTCCTATGTACCCGTTTTGGGGACGGCAAAATCGCCTGGGCGGGACCTCGCCAACGGCCTGGGCGGGACCTCGCCAACGCCCCTAGAGCGCAAAAACGAGGATGCAGAAGAGCCCGGCGACGATGCAGTAGACGCCGAACGGGCTGAGGCGGTTGGTCTCGAAGAAGCGCAACAGGAACTTGACCGCGAAGTAGGTCGTCGCGGCGGCGGCGATCGCCCCGACCAGGGCCTGGCCGCGCACCCCGTTTCCCGCCGAGCCGAGCAGTTCGGGAAGCTTCAGCACCCCGGCGGCGCCGATGATCGGGGTCGCCAGCAGGAAGGCGTAGCGGGCGGCGTCCTCGTTGGAGAGACCGACCAGCAGGCCGCCGCCCATCGTCACCCCGGAGCGGGAGATACCGGGGATCAGCGCCGCCGCCTGGGCGGTGCCGATCGCGAACGCCTGCCTGAAGCTCATCCGCGCGATCCGCGGGTCGGCGTCACCCCCGTAGTCATCCGGCCGCGGCGGTCGGCGCCGCAGGCGCTCGAAGGCGAGCAGCAGGATGCCGTTGATGGTGAGGAAGATCGCCGCGGTGGTCGGCGAAGCGAACAGGGTGCGCAGCTTGTGCTCGAGGGCGAAACCGAGGATGCCGGCCGGGATCGTGCCGGCGATGATGATCCAGGCGAGGCGGGCGTCGGTGTCGCGCGGCGTCGCCTGCCCGCGCAGCGAGCGGACGAAGCCGTGGAAGATCCGCTTCCAGTCATCGAGGAAGAAGAGGAAGAGGACGAGCGCGGTGGCGCAGTGGGTGGCCACGAGGAAGGCGAGGAAGAAGTCGTCGTTCTGGTGGATGTTCCAGCCCAGCAGCGAGGGGACGACCACCGCGTGACCGAGGCTGGAGATCGGGAACGGCTCGGCGATCCCCTGCAGCGCGCCGAGGATGATCGCCTGGAGGTAGGAAATCGGTTCCAAGCCGGGAGCAGCCTATTCGACGGCCGTGACGAAGTTGTGAACGGCGTTAACGGCTGGGCCTAGTACCCGGCCGGGTGCCTGGCGACGAAACCTTCGGGCGAGTCGACCCAGGGGTTGTGCCAGCGCGGGCCGGGGCCGCCGACGGTGTCGAAGGCGATGCCGGCGATCACCATCCAGGCGTGTTCGGCGTTGGCGTAGACGGTGATCCACTGGCCCGGGCCCGGTTCGCCCCAGGTCTCGAGGCCGGTCGAGTCGAGCGGGCTTTCGAGGAAACCGCCGCCGTGCAGGGCGAAGCTGACCGCGCCGGAGCAGTCGTAGCCTTCCGATTCAAAGGAGCCGTGGCCGCCGCCCCAGATGTAGGGGGTGGTGGCGATCGAGTTGGCGGCCGAGACCGCGTCCTTGACCGCCTGCGGCGCTGAGGCGGGCGCGCTGGCCTCGCTTTCGCTGATCACCTGGGCTTCCTGGCCGGGGTTGAGCGGCGCCGGCATCAGGCCGGTGGTCGCATCGCCGCCTTCGGAGGCGACCTGTTCGGAGATCGCCGCGAGGTTGTTGCCGAGCGCTTCTTCGCGCGACTCCAGCGCTTCCAGCGCTTCGCGCCGCTGCGCCTGGGCGGCCTTCAGTTCGGCGAAGCGGGCCTCCGCTTCCCGGCGGGCGGCGGCGACTTCGCGCTCCTTGGCGGCGACTTCGTCGCGCTCTTCCTGGATTTCGGCCCGCTGCCTGGCCAGCCGTTCGACCGCGGCGGTTACCTGGTTGCGCAGCGTCTTCACCCGTTCGACGACCGCGTCGTCATAGCTCTGGATCCGGTTCAGGTATTCGGTCTGGGCCGCCATGTCAGACCAGTTTTCGGATTCGAGGATGGCGTTGACGACGTCCGGCGAACCGGCCTCGTAGATCGCGACGAGGCGGCCGCGGAGGACGCCGAGCGCGCGGTGGAGTTTGCGACGGACCCGTTCCAGGTGCGCTTCTTCGGCTTCGAGTTCGGCCGTCGCCTGTTCCAGTTCGGCCTGCTTTTCGTTCAGTTCAGCCTCGACCGCGGCCTGCTGGCGGCGCAGCTCCGAGACTTCGCCGAGCATCGAGTCGATCGCCCGGTTCTGTTCGGCGATCGTTTCCGTCAGGGCGCTGGAGTGGGCGCGGACGCCTTCGAGCTTGTCCCGCGTCGCTTCCAGCTTTTCCTGCGGCGTCTGCGCCGGCGCGCTCGCAGCCCAGGGGGCCGCCACCGCGCAAAGCGCGGCCAGCAGCAGCACGCCGAAGATCAGGGCGCGGCGGCGAACCGCGCTCGTAGAGGAGGCAACCTGCACGGCGGCGCAGGCTAGCGAAGCGCCTTAAGGCTTCCTCAAGTGGTCGATAACCCGCAAGTTCCCTTGCAAATCGCAGGTTTTGCAGGAGTTGTAAGGATGCTGGCGACAGCTAGCGCGAGCGCGTGGCGAGACTTTCGAGCATCTTGCGGACGTGACCCCGATCTGCCGGTGGTTCCGGCAGGTCGGCGACCCGATGCAGGAGCTCCTCGACCGCCACGAGCCCTGCCGCAATCGCGTCCCCGGCGAACTCCCAGTCGCGATCGCGACCGGCGACGCATTTCGCCAGCACAAGATCGTGAACCTCCAGACAGAGGGCGATCGGCCCTGTCTCCTGCCCCACTCGTGGTGGGATCTCCACCCTGACGAGCCGATCCCCCCACCCCTCAGGCGCGATTGCGGTTTCAGGACCGACGCCGTGGGCGTAATAGCCATAGGTGCCGTGAAAAGGAGAGCCGTCGCCGAGGCTGCCGTCGATTTCCTCTGCCTTGCGCGGATCGTTGAGAGGGTAAACGTCTACCTCCATCGAGAAGAGCATCGCCGCCGGCGGCTCCGCGCAACTGCCGAGGATCGCCTGGCTGCCGATCACCACAATCTCCCGCTCACCTGACACCTCGGCCGCGGCGGCGATCACGTGTTCGAACTCGTCTCGCCGCACGCCTAGACCTGTTCGAGGATCCTCTTCCGCACCGGCTCACTCAGGAGACCGGCCAAGGGAGAGTTCTGGCGCAGATCGCGGCCGCGCTCGTCATCGGCCGTTATTGCCTTGCGCAACTCAGTCATCGGCAAGGCGAAGATCTCTTCCCAAGCCTGGGCGTAGCGCGGGGATATCTTTCCCTCTTCCGTCCACCGTCTCAGCTTGCGCTCCGCCTCATCGACCATCGGCCGGCGCAGTCGCTGAGCCAAGGCGCGGTGATAGGCGAGGCTGCGCAACTCTGCAGTTCGATGTGGACCTGAGCGGCGACGGGGACCAGGTGGTGCGGGCTGTGGACGCATCCGCTCGGCGCGACGCTGCGCCTCGGCCATGATCGGCTCCAGCAAGTGCAGCTTCCGGCGTCCTGACTTTCGCTGCTGAGCAACTTGCTCTTGAAGCTCCAGCAGGTCTGGGATGGGGATCTCCTTCCGCCCCTTCTTCGTGATTACCGCCGGAATGCCGCCGGCTTCAATCCAATTGTTGAGCGCCGTGTGGCTGACGCCCAGCAACTTCGCCGACAGGCCTCGAGAGACGGTGCCGCCCAGCTGCGATTCGAGGTCTTCGCGAACCGTCGCGAGCTCCGGGCTGGGGTGCTTCCTCTCAACCCGCCGCAGCCGGGCGATGTGCTCAAGGGTCCTTTCGCGCTCTTCCTTGCCCATTGCCGACAGACATTTTAGCCGACAAAACGACAGAAAGCGCGCGGTTTATGAAAGTTTAGGTAAGCAGTTTAGCCTTCGCCTGGTCGAACTCGTCCTGGCTGAGAGCGCCTTTGTCTTTGAGCTCGGCCAGTTTGTGGAGTTCGTCGGCGGGCGAGGCGGCATGGGCCTGCTGGCGGACGTATTCGTCGAAGTGTTTTTTCGCGTCGGCCTGGGCTTTGATCGTGCGGTCGCGCATGCCCTCGCCGCGGGCGATCAGGTAGATCAGTGCCGTCAGGAAGGGGATAAAGACGAGGAACAGGACCCAGGCTGCCTTGGCCCAGCCCGAGAGCTCGTGGTCGCGGAAGAGGTCGGTGAGGATCGTGATCAGGATCCAGATCCAGATCACAAAGAAGAAGATCTCAAGGGTGAAGAGGAGGAGTTCCCCGAAGCTGATGTCTGCGAGCGGCATGTCGCTCCTTTCGTTACGGACTGGGTAAGCGGCCTGTCGCCGCAGTGTTCGTATTCCCGACCCTATCCGCGGTCCCTGCTCGCGGGATAGGGATTTCTCCCTGGAAATGAGTGTGGTCAGGCCGCAGGCGAGCCGCCGGGCAACCTCATCGCGAAGAGGACGATGGCGACCGAGGTGGCGAGGTTGAGACTGGAGACCCCCTCCCGCATCGGGATCGAGATGCGGGCGTCGGCGCGCGCGAAGACCTCGCCGCTGAGGCCTTGGCGCTCGGTGCCGAAGGCGAGCACGGCGCGGCCGGGCACCTCCTCCGGCGCCAGCTCCTCCCCCTCCGGATCGATCGCCAGCAGCGGGCGGTCATTCGGGGGCAGCGCCTCGACCTTGGCCACGGGCAGCGCGAAGTGGAGCCCGGCGGCGCCGCGAACGGCGTCAGGGTGCCAGGGGTCGTTCTCGCCGGTGGTGACGACCGCCGCCGCGCCAGCCGCCGCCGAGACGCGGATGCAGGCGCCGATGTTGCCCATGTTGCGCGGCTGCTCCAGCAGGACCACCGGGGCCGGGGCCGGGTCGACCAGCATCGCGCCGAGGTCGAGTGCCGGCCGGCGGGCGATCGCGGCGACGCCGGTGCGGGGCACCAGCGGCACCAGGTCAGCCAATTCCTCGCGGTCGATCGTCTCCACCCGGTCGGCGAGCCGACCCGCAAGGTCGGGCGCCAGGTCGGCGGCCAGTCTCTCCAGCGCCTCGGGGTCGACCGCGACCGCCTCTACCAAGTCCGCGCCGAAGCGCAGCGCGTGCTTGAGCGCGTGGAAACCCTCGACGACAGTCAGCTCGTGATCGCGCCGAGCGGTGCGGAAGCGCACGGCGCGTTCGTGCTCTGCTCGGCCCATCGGCCAATCATTACGCGCGCGCCCACGCCCGCGCCGATTGCGTCACGCGCGGACCGGCGCCTCGGCCAGCTGATCGCGGCCGCCGGCCTTGGCCAGGTACAGGGCCTGGTCGGCGCGACCGAGCAGCTCGTCGATCGTCTCGGTGAAGCCCCAGCAGGCAAGGCCGGCCGAGCAGGTCTGTTCCATCGGCGTCCGCGCCCGCAGCCGCTCGACGATCTCCGCAGCCTGCGCCGGGTCCGTGCGCGGAAGCAGGACGAGGAACTCCTCGCCGCCGAAGCGGACGAGCGTGTCTTCGCCGCGCAGCGATTCGTCCCAGGCCGCGGCGCAGGCGCGCAGAACTTCGTCGCCGGCGAGGTGGCCCTGGGTGTCGTTGTAGTCCTTGAAGTGGTCGATGTCGATCAGCGCCACGCAGAGGGGCGAGCCGGCGCGGCGGGCGCGGGCCATCTCCTGCGGCAGCTGTTCCTCCAGCGCGTGGCGGTTGGGCAGGCCGGTGAGCGAATCGTGGCGAGCCATGTCCTGCACCTTGCCGAGCAGTTCCTCGCGTTCGGCCTCGAAGCGCTTCAGCTCGGTGACGTTGGCGGCTCGCGCGTAAATCAGAGACTCGTCCGGGGAGACCTGCGAGCTCCAGCGCAGCCAGTGCCAGCTGCCGTCCTTGGCCCGATAGCGGTTCTCGAAGCTCATCGTGGTCCCCGACCCTGCGAAGAGCGCCGCGGCCTCGGTTTCGGTGCGCTCGCGGTCGTCGGGGTGAACGCGCTCGATGAAGGGGACTAGGCGCAGTTCGTCGAGGCTGTAGCCAAGGTTCGCCGTCCAGGCGTCGTTCAGCTCGAGGAAGTAGCCGTCCGGGGTGGCGGTGCAGAGCATGTCGCGGGAGAGATCGAAGAAGCGGCGGGCGCGCTCGTCGGCGCGGGCGCGGCGGGCGGCGATGCCGGTGACCAGCAGCATTACCACGCTCAGCGAGATACAGCTGAAGAGCCAGCGGGTCAGCGGCGAGTACCCTGCGGTGTTCTCGACGAAGAGAAGGACGGTGCCATAGGTCGCGAGCAGCCAGCCGAGGTGCGCGGCGGCGACCCGGCGCGGGAAGTACAGGGAGGTGATCAGCGTCGCCCAAACGAAGATCGTCCCGTACTGGCCGACCGCGATACCGCTCTCGTAGATCAGCAGGCAGGTGACAACGGAGATGCCGGCGAGGAGGGCATGCAAGACCGGGCTGGAGATCCCGCCGGCGAGGGACCAGACGGCGCCTCCGGCGACCGCCATCCCGAGGGCGGTGAGGCTGAGGGCGATGTTGTCGCCGCCGCTCGGGTGGGGCAGCACGAGCGTGATGGCGACGAGGAGGGCGCCGGCGACGAGGAGGGCGGCCGTCGCCCGCGCCCGGGTGCGATCGGCGGGCCGGAGGCTTACCCGATTTTCGCGGCTCCCCATGGGCGCAGCATCGGCAAACTCCCTTGCTTCCTTTAGGTGTAAATCCGCACCCCTTCAGGGGCGAATTACCTGGAACTGGCTCATCAAGCCGTGGTCCTCGTGGTCGAGCATGTGACAGTGGATTACGAATTTCCCGGTGTAATCGGAGAAATGACCGGCAAGGAGAATTTTTTCATTGGGGAAGAGGAAGAACGTCTCCTTGAGACAGTCTTCCCAGGGCGGCGGCGCCTCGCCGTTGCGCTCGAGCAGGTACCAGTCGGTGTGGTGCAGGTGCATGATGTGAGCGACGTTGGTCTTGTTGACGAGCTCCCAGGTCACGGTGCTGTCGAGCTTGGGGAAGGCCTCGACGTAGGCGGGGTTGAAGGTACGGCCGTTGATCCGCCAGGTGGTCTTGAAGAAGCCGCCGATCGTGATCTCCCAGCGGTGGTCGGGCTTGCGCTTGGCCTTCTGCGTCCACGCCGGCAGCGGGCGCAGGTGACGGGGCACACGGGTGCGGTCGGGGAGGCGGCCGGGAGCGACCCGGAACTGCATCAGCGCGCCGCCGTAGGTGCGGGCGCCCTGCGGGTTGCGGCCCGGGTGGCGTTTGCTGCTGCGCAGCTCGACGGTCTCCCCCGCCGCCGCCGCGAAGTCGACGATCACCTCGACCCGCTCGGCCGGGCCGAGGAGGATTTCCCTGCGGCGGACCGGCTTCGGCATCAGGCCGCTGTCGGTCGCGATCTGGACCATCGGGGCGCCGTTGGAGAGCTGCAGGTTGTAGCTGCGGAAGGCGGAGATGTTGAGGATGCGCAGGCGGTGGCGCTGCGGGGTTACCCGGTGGTGCGGCATGTAGGCGCCGTTGACGAGGACGCTCTCGCCGAGGATGCCGTCGGCCGGCGGGCGTTTGTCGGTGAAGGGGTCGATCAGCTGGTTGTGCGCGTCGAAGGTGCGGTCGGCGATCATCAGCGGCAGGTCGCGATCGCCGCGCGGCAGCGGCAGCGAGTCGTCGAGCTCGTCGTCGACGATCCACATCCCGGCCAAGCCGCGCCAGCTATGAAGGGCGGTGCGGTCGAGGCGGTGGTCGTGGTACCACTGGAAGGCGGCGCGTTCGGGGTGCCCGTCCTCCATCAGGTCGTAGACGTACGTTTTCCGCGCTCCGGGCCCGATCAGGTACTCGTTGCCGGACTCACGCGGCGAAAGGTTGGCGGGGATGTGGCAGTAGAAGGAGCGCGGCTGGCTCTTGGTGAGGCCGCCGGGGTAGCCGTCGAACTGGGTGCGGTTGTGGCCGCCGTGGAGATGGACGGTCAGCTCCCCCACCTTCTCCGGCAGCTGATGGTGGAAGGTGACACGGGTGCGGCGGCCGGCGCGGCGGCGGATCGTCGGCCCCGGGAAGCTGCCGCCGAAGGTCCAGAGCTTGGTCTTGCGACCGGGGAGGATCTGCTGCTCGGCCTCCCGGATCGGGATGCGGATGTGGCCTTCGTCGAGGACCGGCGGGATCGGCAGGCGGTCGCGGAAGGGGACTGCGGCAAGCGCCGGCGGCGGCTCGGAGGAGAGCGGCAGCAGCCCGCCGCTCCTGCCCCTCAGGGGCAGGAGGACGGCGAGAGCGCCGCCGCCAAGGGCGCCGAGGAAAGCTCGGCGCCCAAGGCGGTGTGCTGAGGACTGCCCAGACGTGGTCGCTAGGCGGTCGGGACGAGAGGTGCAGGCGTGACCGTCACTTTGCCGTGCATCCACGGGTGGACGGCGCACTGGAAGTACAGCGTCGTGCCCGGTTCAGCGGTCACCTGCTGGGTGATGCTGGCACCCTTCTTCAAGCCGGTGAACCAGGAATCGCCCTTCTTGCCGGTGGCGTTGCCCATCGTGCTCCAGCCTTCGGGGCCGGCTTTCGCGGGGTTGATGCTGATCTTTTCCGTTTTCGGGTTGAACCCGTGCCATTTGGCGATCGCGAGGCAGATGTGCTTCGGGGTGAAGCAGTTTTTGCGCGCGTTCGCGGTCTTCGGGATCGAGCCTTTGGTGACCAGCGAGAAGGTGTGCGGGCCGACCTGTTTCGGGTTGGTCGTGTTTTCGACCTCGAGCTCGTCCCCGTAGGCGACGGTTTCGGGGGCGACGAACTTCAGCTGCCCGTGGGTCAGCTCGATTTTGATCACGTCGGTGGTCCCCGTCTCCGGGACGGTGGTGGTCGTTTCCGCTGCCCCAGCGAGACTCGAGCTGCCGATGACGACAGCGACGGCGGCCGCCGGGACCGCGAGAGCCAGAGCCCGCAGGCGGGCGCGGCGTGAAAGCTTGCTTTGCAAAGCGTTGCCTTTCTATATGGAGGTTTAACCGGTGAAGGGCGTCCCCAGATTGCCCAGGTGCTGCAAGCTAGTACTCCGCTCAGAGGGCTTCAAGGGAGGGTCCCGAGGCGTACCGATCTTTTACCTAGTTTTCGTCCGTTTGCACCCTCGGTATCCTCTAGCGACCGGGTGACTTCCTTTCTTCACACCTGCTACCGAATCGGCGAAATCGAGCGCTCAGTGGCCTTCTATGAGCGGCTCGGCTTCGAAGAGGTACGCCGGATGCCGATCGGCGACGAGGCGATCAACGTCTTCATGGCCCTCCCCGGCGAGGAGCCCCGCCTCGAGCTGACCTACAACCGCGGCGTCGACTCCTACGACCTCGGCACCGGCTACAACCACATCGCCCTCCTCGCCGACGGCAACCTCGACACCGCCCTGGAGCGCCTAGCCGATCTGGGCATAGAGCCCGAAAAGCCCCCCTACCGCCCCGGCGGCCGCAGCGAAGGCCACCGCATCTGCTTCGTCCGCGACCCGGACGGCTACCGCATCGAGCTGATCGGGGAGTAGCGCGCGCTGGGGTCGCTTCGCTCAGCAACAGCCGCCCGATTCAGGGCGGCTGTTGCTCCTTCAGGTACTAGGCGTTACGCGTTATTCGGCGACTACGTAGGCTGCGGTGTGGTTTGTCAATTGCAACGTACCTTCCCACACCTCGTCCGCCGGGCAGAGGAATGAGCCGGCCACCTTGTTCACGACGGCGTTCATGTCGAGAACCGCCGGGGCGCCGCCTGTAAGGGTGCCGAGATCGATGCCGGTGCCGGCACCGAAGGTGCAACTGACGCCGGCGATTACTGTTGTGACTTTGAACCCCTTGGCTGTAACTGTGCCGTTATGGGTGCCGGCGATCTGATGGACTTCGAGTTCGCCACCTTCGGCGGTTTCCGCCTGCTGGGTGCACTGGCCAAGGCCCACTCCGGCCTTGGCCACGGAGTCAACAGCTGTCGTGGTCGAGCTGCCTGTCGCTTTTTTCGTTCCCCTCAAGACCAGTTCCACGCATGTGTCTTCGAGCGACCCGCTTGTGCTGTGCCCCGAAAACGAAGTCGTCGAGGTAAGCACAATTTCGTCGATGTGCCAACCGGTGCCACACGGGGTTGTTGTTGTTGTGCAGAGGACGGAGGCCGAAGCCGAGCTGGCTCCGAGGAACGCCGTCAGGGCCATCGCCGCGATCGCGGCAAGGCCGAGGGGGTTTAGATATTTCATGATCTCTCCCTTGCTCCGGCGGACGAGCGCCGGGATTGCGTTACAGCTCAGTCCTAACACACCACTCAGTACCAGTCAAGAACAGTGGAGTTCGTTGATCTGCTGAGAACCTTCAGCCACTCGACGCAAACAGCCGCCCCGCGATCGGGGCGGCTGTTTTTCAGCCAGCTTCGCGTTAGTTGCCTATTCGGCCACTACGTAGGCTGCGGTGTGGTTTGTGATCTGGTAATTGGCTGTCAGCTGAGAATCCGCCGGGCAGAGGAAGGAACCTTCCACCTTGTTGACGATCGCGTTGACGTCGAGAACCGCCGGGCTTCCCCCTGTCAGGGTGCCGAGATCGACGCCAGTGCCGTAGCCGAAGACGCAGCTGATGCCGGCGACTACTGTTGTCCACTTGAATCCCTTGCCTGTAACTGTGCCGTTATGGGTCCCGGCGATCTGATGGACTTCGAGTTCGCCGCCTTCAAGGGTTTTCGTCACCTGGTTGCAACTGTTCCAGGTCAGACCAGCCGTGGACACGGTGTAGACCGGTGTCGTGGTCGAGCTGCCTGTAGTTCTTTTGGTCGCCGTCTCGCTTGATCCCCCGCATGTGGCTTCGAGGGACCCACTTGTCGAGTGGACGCTCAGCGAGCCCGTAGCAGTGGCTTCGAGGGTGTCGATGTGCCAACCGGTGCCGCACGGGGTTGTTGTTGTTGTGCAGAGGACGGAGGCCGAAGCCGAGCTGGCTCCGAGGAACGCCGTCAGGGCCATCGCCGCCAAAGCGGCAAGGCCTAGGGCCTTCAGGCACTTCATGATGTTTCTCCTTGCTCCGGCGGACGAGCGCCGGTTTGCGTTACGAACTACTGGTTCGTAACAGGAAACTCAGCTATAGTCAAAGATAGCTGAGTATCTTGGAGAATCAGCCCTTCTTTTTACAGCTAGTCCCAATCACCGGATTCGATTTGCTGACCAGCCCATTTTGGGCCTTGAAGATCAGCTTCGCCCGGTGGGTCCCCTGGCAGAGATTGACGTGGTTTTCGATCAAGCCCTTTTTGCCACCGTAGAAGCTGGTCGTGAACTTGGTCACGGGAGCATCGGGGACATTCTGGAAGCGGACTCTGACCCGGGAGATTTCGGTCCCCTTCTTCTGCACCGAGTCGATGAAGCCGACCAGGGTGATGTGGATCTGCCCGTGGAGGTCAGCGACGATGTCGGGGAGTTCCCGTTCGCCGCCATTGCTCCTGAAATAGATCGGCCCTTCCAAGGGCTGATCTAGCAGCGGGGTTATCGCTCTTGCCGTGCCCAGGATCGAGCTCGCCGGGCAGGCTCCTTCGTTGAACTGGACCCGCGTGCAGGGGTTGTTGATGTGGCTCTGGTCGATGAACTCCGAGGAGGGGAGGATCACAGTGGCGCCGGCGGTGTTGGCCTGGTGGGCCGGCTGAGTCAAGACGGCGCTGACCGCGGGGTCGCCGGAGCGCTTGGTCGAGCCCTTGAAGTTCAACTTCAGCTTCGGGCTATAGCCCAGCTTGGCGCAGTTGGTGGCCTGGAAGGCGGCGCTCGGTTCTGCGAGCTGCCCGTTTGAGGCGGTGACCGTGGCCTTGATCTGCTTCGGGGCGCAGCTAGTCGGGTTGAGGGTGAATTCGGGCCTTGAGACGTCGACGTGGATCGTCCGGTAGAGGACGGGAACGCCTTTGAGGATCTGGGGCAAGGGATCGGTCGTGATCGTGGCAAGGGCGGTGGTGGGGTCGACGTTGATTGCGGCCCTATTGACGACCGTGCCGAGGTCGAAGGGGCCCGCTTGGGCTGGGACCTTGGTGACGATTGAGTAGGGGCCGCCTTTGTAGGGGCCGGCGAGGTAGACAGCCGTCGGTGCCTTGCCCGGTTGGGGGATCCACAAGGGGGCCCCGCCGACGCCGCTTGAGGCGGTGACGGTGCCGATCTGGCTTCCCGCGGGGCATTCGCCGGTTGCGGCGTCTGCATCAGAGCACAAAGGGACGCCGCCGAGTTTGGCGAGGAGGCCCTGGGGCAGGTGCACCGCCAGGGTCTGCGGGTTGGCTTCGCCGTCTTGGCGCGTCAAGGTCATGGCGAAGGGGGCGAACTTGCCGGCCGCTGCGCCGCGGGTCCCAGCCGAGAGAGCCGGCGCAAAGCCGCCCTTGCCGCATCCGGAAGTGATGTGCATCGGGGTGTCGTTGATCGTCGCGGGGTTCCCCGACCAGGGCGTGAATTCGTAGTGCGTTTGGTAGGTGCCGCAGCTGGCAGGCGTCGCCAGCGGCGCCCGCGGCCCCCCGAAGACATGCAGCCGGAAGGCGCTCACCGGCACCTGCGGGAGGCCGCCCAGCGATGGGATGCCATTGAAGACCGTGGTCAGCTGGCCGGTCAGCGGGTTGGCCTCGATTTCTGCCGGCAGCTTCAGGTGCACGCCCTGTTCGTCGGTGACCAGCCAGAAGCGGAAGAGCTTCAGTTCCCCTTCTTCCTCTTCGGGAGTGCGCTGGTAGACGGAGCCGTGGAGGGTGTGTTCCAGGGCCGGGACTTCGATTTCGGCGCTACCGATCTTGGCGGCATCGGGGCAGTGGGAGGGTTCTTCTTTACCGAAACCGACTTCGGCAGGGCTGCAGCCCTGCAGGCCGTCGCCGGCGGCGGAGTTGATCGTCATCCCCTGCGGGAGGCTGACCACCGCGCTCTTGAGGGTCGAGGTCGCCCGGCCTTGCGGCGTTTCGTCCTGCGGTATCGTCAGCGTGGCATCGAGACCGGTGGGCGCCGCCGTTTCGGGATTAGTCGGGATCGCGCTGAAGGTGGGGGCGAAGCCGATTATGCCGCAGCCGGTGATTTGTGGGAACGGAGCGCTCTTCGTCCGCGGTTGTTCCGGTTCCGCATAGCTGGTCGCGGTAACGGTGATTTCGCGGCTGAGGCTGCAGTCGGTCGGGTTAGATAGGAATGGCGCCGGCGGCAGGCCGACTTTGCGGCCGCCCGAGGGCGTTTCGCCATTGATCGCTTCAAAGGGGGTTAGCCGAAATCCGTCGTGGCTCGAGTCCGCAGGCACGCCCCAGAGCGTCGACACTGCCTTGATCAACCCCGCCGCCGAAGGCGCCCCTTCAACGGTGGCGACGATGCTGTAGTTGATCGGGTTGACGCGAATGTTGAGGAAGGTCGGGTAGAGCGCTGCCATGAAGCCGAAGCGGGCGACGACGTCGCCTCCGGGCGGCTCCATGTTGTAGACCGGCTCGGTGAAGGTCCCGGAGACGGCGCTGCCGCCGACCGTGACTTCGGAGATCCCGACCTGCGAGGCAATCGGGCATTCGCTTTCTTCGGGCAAATTCCCGAGCTGGGTGGCCGTACAGCGGGGGATTCCCTGCGGGTTGCCGATCACTCCGGGCGGCAGCGCAAATTTGAGTTCGCGCGTTTTCGCAAATGGCTTGCCCCCTTCTTCCGACAGCGAAAAGCCAATGGTCAAATCAGCATGAGCGCCGGCCTGACGGGTGGAAAGTGCGGTCGAAACCGATTCCAGTTCGTATTTTTCCGGTTCTTCGGCTGCCTGGGCAGAGGCTGCAAAGACACCGAACAAAGCGGCTACGGCGAGGAGAGCGATCCTCCTGCTGAACGGGAAGCTCACTTGCTGCCCCCCTTCTTCTTGGGGCTGGCTTTGTGGTGGTGATGCTTCTTCTTCACGCACTGGACCTTGCCCTTACGGACCACCTTGCGCTTGCCTTTGGGGCAGTGCTTAATCGGAGGCGGGCCTTCGGGTTCGTGGACGCCGCTTTCCGGAGCAGGCAGAACGGGCGGGGGCGTCAGCGACGGTCTGCACCCTTCGCCCTGGCAGATCACCCCTTCTTCTTCGGGGAAGCCGCCTTCGACCCGCGCGTCGTATACCGAGGGGGTGTGTTCGGCGTCGACCCCCAGCAGGATGTCCGAGCTCCTGAAGAAGGCGTTGTCGCCGCTGTCGCTGACCCCGAAGAGGTAGTCGATGCGGTCGCTGTGCCCGGAGGAGATCAGGTAGACGCAGCCGCCGGGATTGGTACAGCTGCCGACCCCCTGGGCCTCCCACTCGTAGACGTCCTGCAGTTCGTCGGTGTCGCCGGGGACGAGCGCTTCGGTCGACTGGAAGAAGGCACGGCGACCATCGGCGCGCAGGTTGGCAACGACGCTATAGGAGTTGAGGGGCTCCGGTTTGAACCTTTCGCGGATGATCGACTGCAAGCTTGCTTCGCCCGAGGCCGGGGCCAGGGTGGGGTTGCAGGAGATGCAATCGAGTTCATTGTTGACGAAGTCGTAGCGATAGACCTCAGGGTGACCTTCGGGGTCGTAGCCTGCGAGGTCCGCCCGCGACTCGAAGAGAAGTGCATTGCCGTCAGGGGTGCTGCGGGAGGGGTCGGCGGCAAGATGGCCAGGAGATGCCAGATGACCTGGGGGACCGGTTTCGTTGACTCCAATCGCGTACGTCCACAATCCGAGACCCCCGATAGCTTCGACCCCTGCAATGACTTCGCCTTCCACGTCGCGGTTGGTGACGGTGCCGACGAAACTGATCGTCCCTTCGCGCGAGAGGTAGAGATTTTCTTCACCTGCCACCGGACCGACTCCGCTCGGATTTGGTTCGGTGGCGATTTCGGTCGGCGAGAGGAAGTAGGCGGCGCTGCCGTCAGCGGCGACGTTGACCGGGGTCACATCACCGGTTTCGGTGAACCGGATCGGTTCAGGATCGTTGATGTCGAAGGCAAAGAGATCTCCTTCTTTAAGGTAGAAGATCCGTTCACCGCCTTCGGCGACGCCGGTGAAGGTGACGTTTTCGCCGATTTCGTAGGTTTCTTCGTTGAAGTGGAGGTAGAGCTTGTTACCGATCGAGAAGGCCACGCCCTTGCCGTCGAGGGAGGCACCCCGGTATTGGGCGTTCGCCGCAGGGGTGACTTTTTCTGGCAACAGTGATACGACGTGGGTGACTTCGTCAGCGGTGCGGTCGTAGACCGTCTCGGTGCCGCTAGGCGGAGCGTTTTCCTCGAGCTTGACAGCACTGACGAAGATGATGTGGCCGCCGTTTTCGCTGATCAGCATGCCTTCCGCCGCGGGATCGCTCGTTATGCTGCCGCGGCCTACCAGGGCTGAATGTCCATCCGGGTAACGGACGTAGTTTTCCTGGCCAGAAGGAAGAAGCTTGCTCCAAAGCGTATAGCCCTGATCCGGTGAGGTGCTACCCGGGAAGTTATTTTCGTTTTCGGTGCTGGTCGGTCCGGCCAGCGAGCTGCTCCAGCCATTTTCGCCGCGGGTCGCCAGGTAGGTATCGCCGCCGAGGGAACCCGTTCCTTCGCTGCCTGGGATCAGGCCGCCTTCGATCAGGAACGACACCTTATCTCCGGCGGGCGAGGCCTGGCGGCTGGCGAAATAGGTGCCGAAGCGGCCCTGGCCCATCGGCAAACGGGCATTGGTGTCCGGTGGGGTGACGAGCTCGTAGGCACGGCAGTCCGGCAGCAGCGCCGAGAAACCGGTGCGCAGAGCGTCATTCGGGCAACCGGAGAGAGGCTGCGCAGCATAGGTCGCGAATTTTCCTTCGGCTTCGTCGGGGCCTTCTTCGTTTTTGGCGACCGCCCGGAAGCGATACGTGGTGCCAGGCACGAGTCCTTCCGCCGCCGCGGAGACGGAGACCGGCGCCAGGCCGGCCGGGATTTTCCCGCTGCCCGCAACCGTGGCGCCGTTGAACGAATTCCCTTCTTCTTTGTAGTGCTGCTGAGTGGTGTATTCGAAGGTGTATTCCGTTTCGAGACCGCAGGGTTCTATTTCCGCCAGTAGTTCAGCTTCCGTTTCCGACACTCCGGTGAACGAGACGGCTTCGACTACGGGTGCGCATTGTTCCAAGGGACCGAAGGCGAAGAGATGCCCGACGCCGGTGGGATAGGCCGGGACGAACAGATAGCGCACTTCGAAGGGATTCAAGCCCCCGTTTGGGCTTTTTTCACCGTTGTCGATCGCGATCTCGGCCTCGAAGACCGAGTGTTTGTTGAGTTCGGCGGGGACAGTCGAGAGGTATTCTCCGGTTTCGGTGAGCTCGTAGACGACTTCGGCACCTCCATTGTCGTAAACGAAAATGTGCCCGGTTCCTTCATCGACAGCAATCGAAAGGAAGCCACCAACGAATTTGCCGGGAGGGGTCGTCGATCCGTCTATCGTTTCCACCAGGGCATGCGGTTCTTCGAGTTCGAAGACCCTGATCACAGAGTTCACGCCTTCTCGATCGCCAGCGTAAATCCGTCCGCGCGTAAGATCGACCGCCAATCCGACCCCGGTCGGGTTTCCGAGGGTACCACCGCCGATGTTCGAATTGATCACTTTGTTGCTTTCGGCCGCCGAGCTGAATTCGGTGATGAAGTGCCCGTCGGTCCAGAACAAGTGATCTTCCGGTCCGATCGCAAGCCCTCCGGACGTCGCGAAGCTCCCTTCGACTAAGGTGGTGAATTCTTCACCGTCGTATTCGATATTGCCGGTCGCTGGTTCATAAGGAGCACTCGGAGCGTAAAGGCGCAGATTGCCAGTGCCACCGCTTACAGAGTAGACGTACAGGTTTCCTTCGCTATCAACGGCAAGGTTTCGCGGCCCAATAGCGGCGAAGCTTCCGATGTAGAAGCCTTTCGGATTGAAGATGTCAATCCGCCCTTCAGAGCCATTCGATTTCGAGCCGTAGCTGCCAACGTACATATTCCCGTAGGAATCGGTGGTGACGGCCGTCGGAGCCGAGAAGGATTTAGCAGGATGGGCCCCTCCGGGACAGCCGGGGTCGGGGATGGAATCGACTTCGTCGAACGTGCAGCCGCCGGTCAATGAGAGCCTTGGGTTGAAGATGCGACCTTCTTCCGCGGCACGGGCCACGGCTCCCGACCCCACGGCGACACAGAGAAGCGTCAAAGCACCGCAAAGCGCTCCTCTCCGTACGACTCGGTGCAAAAAACTACGAGCCATCCCTCAGCCCCTTTCCCCCTCGTTACGGCACTACGTTACGAACCCTGCGGCAGGCAGCATAGCCACAGAAAGGAGTCGTGTCAAGAAACTGAGGCAGTCGATCTAAGGAACGCCGCGGCCGCCCCTGGTCGGGGCGGCCGCGACTTCAGCCATTGACTGCTAGGCGCTTATTCGGCGACTACGTAGGCTGCAGTGTGGTTTGTGACCGTGTATTCGGCTGTCCAATTGGAATCTGCCGGGCAGAGGAATCCACCTTCCACCTTGTTGACGACTGCGCTGGCGTCCAGCTTCGCCGGGGCGCCGCCTGTCAGGGTACCGAGATCGACGCCGGTACCGGCGCCGAAGACGCAGCTGACGCCGGCGACGACGACTGTCACCTTGAACCCCTTGGCTGTAACTGTTCCGTTATGGGTTCCGGCGATCTGATGGACTTCGAGTTCGCCGCCTTCGAGGGTTTTCGTCACCTGGTTGCAACCGCCCCAGGTCAGAGCAGTGGTGGCCACCGTCCCGGTAGCTGTCGTGGTCGAGCTACCTGTCGTTTTTTTGACTGCCGTGGAGCTCGATTCTTTGCATGTAGCTTCGAGAGACCCGCTTGTCGAGTGGAGGCTCGTCGTAGTTCCGGCCACGGTGGTGGCTTTGAGTTCGTCGATGTGCCAGCTGGTGCCGCACGGGGTTGTTGTTGTTGTGCAGAGGACGGACGCCGAAGCCGAGCTGGCTCCGAGGAACGCCGTCACAGCCATAGCCGCGATCGCGGCGAGGCCGAGCATCTTCAGATACTTCATGTTTTCTCCTTTGATCCGACGCAAAACGTCGGGTTGCGTTACGGCTCGCGCACAGGGGGAGACCTATCCGATCCATCCCCTGGTTCCCGTGGGAACGGGGTTGTTCTAACACAAAGTAAAGCTCCGGTCAAGAGGTCCAGAGTAATGAAGACCGATCAGCCGGGGCTGAGGCCGCCGCCGGGCGGCGGAGAGGGCGCTGGAGCCGGGGTCGGAGCGGGTTCTGGAGCCGGTTCGGGTTCCGGGGTGGGGGCGGGTTCGTTGCCGCCTTCGTTGCCGCCCCTGCCCTTGCTTTCGGCTTCTTCTTCGCCTTCTTCTTCGAATTCGCCTTCGAATTCTTCTTCGCCTTCGTAGCTCTGGTAGCCCGAGGACGAGGTGTGGCCGCCGCTGAGGCCTTCGAGTTCGGGCAGCGAGCTCGGCGATTCGAATTCGGGGCAATCGCTCCCCTGGGCCGACTCCATGTAGGCGCGCCAGACCGGGCCTGCGGTGGGGCCGCCGAAGCCGGTGTATTCGCGCGAGGTCGGGTGCCCGACCCAGACGGCGGTGGAGTACAGCGGGGTGTAGCCGACGAACCAGGCATCGGACTCGCCCTCGGAGGTCCCGGTCTTGCCGGCCTCCGAGCTGCAGCCCATGTAGGTGTAGCCGGCGCCGGTGCCTTCGGTGATCACCGTTTCGAGGATTTTCGTCACCTCGGCGGCCTGGCCCGTAGTGAGGACGCGTTCGCCGTTTTCGCTCAGCAGGTCATCGACCTTGCCGTTGGGGAATTCGACCCGGCTGATCGCGGTCGGGTCGTGGTGGATGCCGCCGTTGGCGAGGGTCGCGTAGGCGTCGGCCATTTCCAGCGGGCTGACGCCGTAGGCGAGACCGCCGATCGCCTCCGCCGGCACCGACTGCAATTCCGTTTCGATCCCCATTTCCTCGGCGGTTTCGGTCACGTTTTCCGGGCCGACGTCGAGGTCGAGCTGGGCGTAGACGACGTTGACCGAGTCGGTCGTAGCCTGCGCCAGCGACATCACGCCGCCGCCGGGCTCGGCGTTGTGGACGGTCCAGTAGCCCCCGCCGGGGATCGCCAGGGTAATCGGCGAAGTCCCGTTGTAATAGGTCGAGTAGGGGTCGATCCCCTGCTTGATCGCGGTCGTGAGGACGAAGGTCTTGAACGAGGACCCGGGCTGGCGTTCGGCCTGCCACGAGTAGTTGAATTCTTCTTCGCCTTCACCCGGCGGGCTGGAGGCTAGGGCGACGATGGCTCCGTCTTTGGGGCTGACGGAGGCGAGGCCAGCCACCGGGCCGCCTTCGTAACAGGTGGAGCAGCCTTCGGCGATCGCGTTTTCGGCCTTTTCCTGCAATGCGGGGTCGATCGTCGTGTAGGCCTTGAGCCCGCCGTTGCGGACGGTGTTGATCCCGTACTTTTCGATCAGTTCGTTCTGGACCAGATCAAAGAGGAACGGGTCCTTGATGGTCTGGTACTTGTGGCCCGGGTGCAGACCCAGCCCTTCGGTGCGGGCGGTGCCGTATTCGTCACCCGTGATGTAGCCCTGTTCGTGCATCGCGTTCAGGACCTCGTTGCGCCGCTTCAGGGCCGCCTTCGGGTCGAGGAACGGGTTGTATTCGGAGGGCGCCTGGGGCAGGCCGGCGATCAGCGCCGCTTCCTTCAGTTCCAGGTCTTTGGCCGGCTTGCCGAAAAAGGTCTGCGCGGCTGCTTCCGCCCCGACCGCGGTCTGCCCTTCGATGGTCCCGTACGGCGCCGTGTTCAGGTACTGCGTGAGGATCCAGCTGCGGGTGTGCTTTTCGAAAAGTTCGTTGGCGAGTGCGGCTTCCTTGATCTTTCGTTCGAGCGTCTCCTGCGGGTTCTGGATGTAGAGGTTGCGGACCAGCTGCTGGGTGATCGTCGAGGCGCCCTGGACCGGCTTGCCCCCCGCTTCGATGTCCTTCAGCGCGGCGCGGGCGATCCCCTGCGGATCGAGCGCCCCGTGCTGCCAGAAGCCCTTGTCCTCGATCGCGACCGTCGCGTCTTTGAGGTCTTCCGGCAGCGCCTTCCCCGGCACCGGCTGGCGGATGTTTTCCGAGCGGATGAAGCCGATCAGGCTGCCGTCGGCGGCGTAGATCGCCGAGGAGCGGCCCTTTTGCACCGGTTTCAGGCTCGAGAGCGGCGGCGCCGAGTTGTAGATGTTGATCGCCCAGGCAACCGCGATTCCGCCGGCGACCAGCACCAGCGCAAGCAAGACCCCAAGCGGGATCACGATCTTGTGCCAGATACGACGGTGCGGCTTCCGGCGCCGCCTGCGGACCCGCGTGGCCATTCGCCTCGGATTGTAGGGAGGCGGAGGCGCCGGCCGCCGCTGCCGGAGCGGCCCGCAATCCCAGTTGCCATCCCGATAGGCTCGCATCCGGCAGCGGCACCTTTGGGGAAAGGATGAAGACGTGAAACTTGTAATCGGGATCGTTCGCCCCGAGCAGGCGAACCAGGTCCTCGAGGCGCTCTATCGCGCCGAGGTCCGGGGCTTCTCGATCAGCCGGGTGCAAGGCCACGGCGGCGAGCTCGACCGGGTCGAGACCTACCGGGGGACGACCGTGCAGATGGGACTCTCGGAGAAGGTCCGGTTCGAGGTCGCCGTCTCCGACAACTTTGTTGACAAGACCGTGCAGGCGCTCTGCGAGGGCGCCCGCACCGGCGAGGTCGGCGACGGCAAGATCTTCGTCGTGCCGCTCGAGCACGCGGTCCGGATCCGCACCGGGGACGCTGACGAGGGCGCCGTGACGCCGGTGAGCAGCAAATGATCGCCGCGATCGACACCGGGGACACCGCCTGGATGCTGGTCGCCACCGCTCTGGTGCTGATGATGACGCCGGCGCTGGGGCTCTTCTACGCCGGGCTGGTGCGCTCGAAGAACGTCCTCAACACCTTCATGATGAGCATCGCCGCGATCGCGGTCGCCGCCGTCACCTGGGCTGCGGTCGGCTACTCGCTTGCCTTCGACGGCGGCGAAGGCAAGTTCATCGGCGGCCTCGGCAACGCCTTCCTCAACGGCGTCGACTTCGCGCCGCGGGCCGGCGGGACGATCCCCGAGCTCGTCTTCTTCGCCTTCCAAGCGACGTTCTGCATCATCACCGTGGCGCTGATCTCCGGCGCCGTGGTCGAGCGGATGCGGTTCGGGCCGTTCCTCCTCTTCGCGGCGCTGTGGTCGGTGCTGGTCTACGCCGTCCTCGCCCACTGGGCCTTCGGCGACGGCTGGCTGGCGTCCGGCGGCACGCTCGATTTCGCCGGCGGCGTGCCGGTCGAGATGGGGTCGGGCTTCTCGGCGCTGGCCGCGGCGCTCGTCGTCGGCGCGCGCAAGGACTACGGCCGCCAGGCCCTCCTCCCCCACAACGCCGTCTATGTCCTGCTCGGAGCAGGACTGCTGTGGTTCGGCTGGTTCGGCTTCAACGGCGGCAGCGGCTTCTCCACCGGCAATCCCAGCGTGCTCGCCTTCGTCAACACGCTGCTCTGCCCGGCCTGCACGCTGGTCGGCTGGTTCATCCTCGACCTGATCCGCGGCCGCAAAGTGACCGCGATCGGCGCCGCCACCGCGATCGTCGTCGGCTGCGTGCTGATCACCCCGGCGGGCGGCTTCATCAGCCCCGGCTGGGCGATGCTGCTCGGCTTCCTCGGGGCGCTGCCGAGCCATTGGCTCATCGCCTACCGAACGCGGACCCGAGTCGACGAGACGCTCGACGTCCTCGCCGCCCACGGCACCGCGGGCCTCTGCGGGGTCCTCTTCATCGGCTTCTTCGCCCAGAAGGCCTGGACCGGAGTCTCGGACGGGCTCTTCTACGGCAACGCGGCGCAGCTGGGCCACCAGGCGCTGGCGGTGCTGGCCGGGCCGGCCTACGCGTTCGGGATGACCTTCCTGCTGCTGAAGCTGATCGGCGCCGTGATGCCGCTGCGAGCGACGGATCGCGAGGAGGCGATGGGCATGGACGTCGTCCAGCACGGCGAGGAGGCCTATGTGACCGGCGAGGGGGCGATCCTTCTGCTGCCCGACGACCACCACAAAGCCGGGGTCCCGGTCGCCGATCCGGGATGAGCGACTACGTCCAAGTCCTGACCACGATCGGCTCCGAAGAGGAGGCCGGCTGGCTCGCCCGCCTCTTGGTCGAGCGCCGGCTTGCCGCCTGCGTGCAGGTGGTCGGTCCGATCACGAGTCGTTACCGCTGGGAGGGCGGGGCCCAGACGGAGCGGGAGTGGCAGTGCCTGGCGAAGACGACCCGCGCCGCCTACGACGCGGTCGAAGCGGCGATCCGCGAGGTCCACTCCTACGACGAGCCGGAGATCATCGCCACCCCGATCGTCGCCGGCTCCCCCGGCTACCTCGCCTGGGTCGAGGAGAACGTCAGCCCTTAATTCGAACTGCATCAGATTTCCGGCCCAGGAGGGAGGAAACCTGATGCAGTTCGCGGGCGGCCTATGCGCGGAGACGGTAGCCGCGGCTGAAGAGGCGCAGGTTGACGAGGAAGAGCGCGGCGGTGGCGGCGGTCAGGGCCAGCAGGGAGAGGGGGATGCTGACTTCGCTGAAGCCGACGAAGCCGTAGCGGACCAGGTTGATCATGTAGAAGATCGGGTTGAAGCGGGTCAGGGTCTCGAACGGCTGCGGCAGCAGCGCCGCCGAGTAGAAGACGCCGCCGAGGAAGATCAGCGGCTGCAGGACGAAGGTCTGGGCGAAGGCGACGTCGTCGAACTGTTCGGCGCGGACGCCGATCAGCACCCCGAGCTGGGAGAAGAAGAACCCGACCAGTGCCAGCGACGGGATCAGCACGAGGACGTTGTCCACCGGCAGCCCGACCAGGATCACCGAGACGAGGAAGGTCAGCGTCGCCACCATCAGCCCGCGCATGAAGCCGCCGAGCGAGAAGGCGAGCAGCAGCTCGGCCGGCGAGGCGGGCGAGGAGAGCTGGTCCTGGATCGCCCCCTGGAACTTCTGCTGGAGGATCGAGGAGGAGTTGTTGGAGAAGGCGTTGGTCGAGAAGGCCATCATGATCAGGCCGGGGATCACGAAGAGGATGTAGTCGATCCCGTGCAGGTGCTTGATCCGCGAGCCGAGCGCCGCCCCGAAGACGGTGATGTAGAGGAACGTTTCCAGCATCGGGGCGCCGATCGTCTGCTTCTTGATCTTCATGAAGCGGTTGACCTCGCGGCGCCAGAGCGTCGCGAAGCGGATCTGCGCCGCGCTCACGCCTCGACCTCGGCCTCGAGCTCGATGTGCGAGCGCGATAGCTCTTTGCGCCCGACCAGGGCAAGGTAGGCGTCCTCGAGGTTGGCGACCTCGAAGCGGGAGGCGAGCTCCTCGCTGGTCCCCTCGGCGACGATCTGCCCCTCGGCGATGAAGGCAATGCGGTCGCAGAGTTGCTCCGCCTCCTCCAGGTAGTGCGTGGTGAGGAGGATCGTCGTCCCCTCCTGGTTGATTTTCTGGACGTAGTGCCAGAGCTCCAGCCGCAGCTCCACGTCGACGCCGGCGGTCGGCTCGTCGAGGATCAGCAGTCGCGGCCGGTGCATCATCGCCCGGGCCAGGATCAGCCGCCGTTTCATCCCGCCGGAAAGGGTGCGGGTGCGCTCGTCGCGCTTGTCGGTGAGCGAGAAGGTCTCCAGCAGCTCCTTGGCGCGCTCGCGGCGGTCGCGTCGTGGCATCCCGAAGTAGCCGGCGTGGTAGTCGAGCGTCTCCTCGACGGTGAGGAACCAGTCGATGTTCAGCTCCTGCGGCGCCAGCCCGACCGCCTGCCGCGCTTCCGCGTAGCGGTCGATCGCGTCGTGGCCGAAGACCTCGATCGAGCCGCCGGTCGGCTGCGCCAGCCCAGTCGTGCAGTGGATCAGCGTCGACTTGCCGGCGCCGTTGGGCCCGAGCAGGCTGAAGAACTCGCCCTCCTCGATCTCCAGCGAGACCCCACGCAGCGCCTCCACCCCGTTCGGGTAGCGCTTCTGCAGGTCGTCGATCGCGAGAGCCTTCATGCCGGCCCCACACTAGCCAGCGCCCGATCTCGGCTCGGCGTTCGTCCTTTTCCGGGCATAAATCCGTAAAAGGACGAACGCCGCGTGCCAGGTGTCATATAAGTGCAACGTGCCCGCGCCGCTGCTTGCCGTCGATGCGCCCTCGATGCTGTTCCGCGCCTTCTACGCGCTGCCGAGCAAGATCGTCGGGCCGGACGGGCGGCCGGTGAACGCGCTGCTGGGGGCGGCGAACCTGGTCCTGCGCGAGGTCGAGCTGCACGGCCCCAGGGCGGTGGTGCTCTGCTTCGGGCCCGACGCGGCGGCCTATCGGACCGAGCTCTACCCGGCCTACCACGCCGAGCGCGAGGAGGCGATGCCCGAGGAGCTGCCGCACCAGTTCGCCGACGCGCCCGACTTCTTCGAAGGCTTCGGCTGGACGGTGGCGACCGGCGACGAACTCGAGGCCGACGACCTGCTCGGGACCTACGCGAAGCTGGAGGCCGAGGCTGGCGGGCGGGCGCTGCTCTTGACCGGCGACCGCGACATGTACCAGTGCGCGAGCGAGAGCACGACGGTCCTCTACACCCGCACCGGCGGCAAAGGCGCCGAAGAGGTGGGGCCGGCGGAGGTGCGCGAGCGCTACGGGATCGACCCCGAGCTGGTGCCGGACTTCATCGCCCTGCGCGGCGACCCCGCCGACGGGCTGCCCGGTGCCAAGGGCGTCGGCCCGAAGACGGCGGCGGAGCTGCTGCGCCGGCACGGCTCGCTGGAGGCGATCCTCGACAACGCGATCCGCGAGCGCCGCCCGGCGCTGCGCGGGGCGCTGATCGAGGGCCGCGAGGAGCTGCTCGCCTTCAAGGACATCGCAACCCTGCGCGACGCCGGCGTCAAACGCCCGCCGGACCGCCCGACCGACTGGTTCGGCGGCGCGGCCGCGGCCCGCGAGCGCGGGATGAAAAAACTGGCGGAGCGACTCGAAGCCAAAGCCGGCTAGACGTTTGGCGACTTTTCCTCCCTATGGGGAGGAAAAGTCGCCATCCACAGGCCCCACGCCGAAACCACCGCCCAGACGCCCTCAAGGAGGACGAAGCCCCACTGGGAAGCGAGAACTGCCAGTACCGCGAGGATCGCCGAGCCAACCAGGTTGAGCACCAGATAGAGGCGCGACTCGGGCCGCATGCAATCGAACTGAACCGCGGCGAAGGCGGTGAGGATCAGCAGCGCGCCGACGATCTGGATTACCTGGTCCATGCATTGCTCCTATGTCAAGTCCCTCTGTGGATAGCCGGAATCCTGAGGAGACATTTATAGAGAGGGAGAGGGAGAAGGAGAGGGATCCCGCAGCAGCTGGTAGAAGCGCCTGGCCAGGTGGCGCTTGAGGCAGCGCAGGGCCTCGCGGTTGCTCTTCCCCTCGGCCCGCTTCTTGTCGAGGTAGGCGCGGGTCTCGGGATCCAGGCGCGACCTGGTGATCGCGATCACGTGCAGGGCGCGGTTCAGCTGGCGATCGCCGCCGCGGTGCAGGCGATGGCGATCGCTCTTGCCCGAGGAGACGGGGACCGGGGCGACCCCGGCCATGCGGGCGAACTGCGCCTCGCCGGCGAAGCGCTCCGCCCCGGCGGCGTGGCCGATCAGGGTGGCGGCGGTGAGCGGCCCGCAGCCGGTCTCTGCGAGCAGCGCCGGGCGGTGGGCGCGGACGAGTGCCTTGATCTCGGCCTGCAGCCGCTTGACCTCCTCGGTGACCTCGCCGATGCGCTCGACCAGCTCACGGGCGATCCGCGCCCGCGTCGAGGGGAGCTGCTCCAGGCACTCGGCGACGTCGCGCAGGCGTGCTGCGCTGCCCAGCGAGCGCACCGGTAGCCGGGCCTCCAGCTCCGGGCAGAGGTCGAGCAGGTGCCAGCGCAGCCGGTTCTGGGCCCTGGTGCGCTCAGCGACCAGGTCCTCGCGGTGGTCTGCCAGCAGGCGGATCGCCATCGCCTCCTCGTCGAGGAACGCCGCCGGGAGGCGATCGGGCCCTTCGCGCACCGCCACCCGCGCCACCGCCAGGGCGTCGATCGGGTCCGACTTGCCCGCCCTGCGGTCGGCCCGGCGCGAGAGCCCGGTGAGCCGCGGCGCCACCCGCACGACCCGCTCGCCGGCGGCAAGCAGCGCCTGCTCGAGGCGGCGTGAGACCTGCCGGCAGTCCTCCAGCGCCCAGACGCGCTCTTCGTCCAGCTCGCGCGCCCAGCGCAGGGCCGCCTGGTGGCCCTGCTCGTCGGCTGCGATCTGCAGCTCTGAGCGCAGCTCGCCCGTCTGCGCCCCCACCGCCACGAGCATGTGGTTGCGCTTGTGGATATCCGCGCCGATCACGATCATCTGCACCGTCCCTTCATCCGCTGTTGCCTTTGAAGCGGACCTCCGGCGGACAACCTTCAGTGGGGGCGCTGCCACGCTCCTATCAAGTCACGCCGGAGCTCCTCGGAAGGCGGCGGGCGACACAATGCATGCAAGCCAGGCCCACGGGCCGGCGGACAGCCTAGGAGTCAGCCCACCGCCATCTGAGGAACCAACCGCTCCGGTCGGACGCCACCGCCCGATGAGGCAGAAGGCTGACACTGAAGCGAGCCTATTGCGGTGTACCTTCGCCCCGTGGACACCGCCTCCCTCCCCCTCTTCGACCACGGGCAGTTGCGCAAGAGGTGGCGTTACGTCGGCGTCTTTGCCGATGACGTGATGCTCTGCGCCGCCCGCGCCGAAGTAGGGCCGCTGACGCAGTCGTTCTGGGTGCTCTTGGATCGGGGAACGGGACAGCAGTGGGCCCATACCGCGTTGCGGCCGGGCAGTAAGGAGGTGACGCTGGACGGGCCGCGGCTGGCGATCGACGGACCGGGGCTGCACGCGAGTCTGCGGCTCGGCGAAGGCGAGCCGATCGAGACCACCTGCCCGAGCGGCCGCGCCCTGGCCTGGACTCGGAAGCGGGTAGGGATGCGGGTCGAGGGGAAGATCGAGATTCCGGGGCGGTGCTGGGAGGTCTTCGGCCGCGGCGTCGACGACGAGTCAGCAGGTCACCACCAGCGGCACACCAGCTGGCGCTGGTCAGCCGGCATCGGCCGCGGCGCCGACGGCCGCGACCTCGCCTGGAACCTTGTCGAGGGGGTGAACGACCCGCCGCAGGACAGCGAGCGGGCGGTCTGGATCGACGGCGCGCCGTCTGAGCCTTCCCCGGTCCGCTTCAGACCAAAGGCGATTGAGTTCGGCAAGGGCGAGCGGCTCGATTTCCACGGCGAGTCAGAACACGTTCACAACGAGAACTACCTCTTGATCCGTTCCAACTACCGCCACCAGTTCGGCAGCTTCAGCGGCAGCCTTGCCGGAGTGAAGCTCGCCCAGGGCCTCGGCGTGATGGAGGAGCACGACGCGCTCTGGTGATCAAGCCCGGTGCTCGGGGTTGGGGAAGTCGAAGCGGCAGCCGGCATCCCACTCGGTGCGCTGGTTTCCGTGGGCGGGGATGCCGCCGGCGTCCTTCAGCATGCGCGCCAGGTGCATCAGGTTCCAGGCGGCGAAGGTGGTGTTGCGGTTGGTGAAGTCGTTCTCCGGCCCGCCGGAACCCTCGTCCAGGTAGGACGGGCCGGGGCCGGCTTCGCCGATCCAGCCGGAGTCGGCCTGCGGCGGAATCGTGTAGCCGAGGTGCTGCAGCGAGTAGAGGACGTTCATCGCGCAGTGCTTGATCCCATCCTCGTTGCCGGTAACGATGCAGCCGCCGACCCGCCCGTAATAGGCGTACTGGTCGCGGTCGTTGAGCAGGTGCGAGTTGCCGTAGAGGCGCTCGATCACGTGGGTCGCGACCGAGGACTTCTCGCCCAGCCAGATCGGCATCCCGAGGACGAGGATGTCGGCCGCCATCACCCGTTCGAAGATCGCCGGCCACTCGTCGCGCTCCCAGCCGTGCTCGGTCATGTCGGGCCAGACGCCGACCGCGATCTCGTGGTCGATCGCGCGGATGCAGTCCACCTCCACCCCGTTGGCGCGCATGATCGCCATCGACTTGTCCATCAGCCCCTGCGTGTTCGAGACCTCGGGGCTGCGCTTCAGCGTGCAGTTGACGAACAGCGCCTTGAGGTCGGAGTAGTCGGTCATGTCTCTCCCTTTGTTAGTCACCAGGTGTCAACGAAGCGATGGGCGCCGGGCGGGCTGGCGTCGCCGGCGGCCTTCAGGGTCGAGGCGACGAGGCCGCGGGTCTCGACCGGGTCGATCACGTCGTCGAGCTCGAACAGCGCCGCCGCGTTGAGCGCCTTCGCGTTCTCTTCGGCTGCAGCGGTGAGGTCGCGGACGCGCTGCTCGCGCTCGGCCTCGTCGGCGATCGCCTCCAGCTCCTTGCGCAGCGCCAGCCGCACCGCTCCCTCCAGCCCCATCGGCCCAAGGTGGGCGCTCGGCCAGGCGACGGTCAGCAGCGGCTCATGCAGGCTGCCCCCGACCATCGCTTGCGCGCCGAGGCCGTAGCCGCGGCGCAGGATCACCGCTATGAGCGGTACCCGCAAAGCCGCCCCGGCAACCAGCAGCCGCGAGGCGCGGCGCACCAGCCCGGTCGCCTCGGCCTCGGGGCCGACCATGTAGCCGGGGGTATCGACGAGGGAGACGACCGGCAGCCCGAAGGCGTCGCAGAGCTGCAGGTGGCGAGCCGCCTTGTCAGCCGCCTCGCTGGTGACGGCGCCGGCGGTATGGCGGGTGTCGTTGGCGACGATTCCGAGCGGGCGGCCCTCGATCCGTGCCAGCGCCGTCACCATCTCCGGCGCGAAGCGCTCGCGCAGGAAGGTGACCGAGCCCTCGTCGCAGAGGGTCTCGACGATCGGCCGCGGGTCATAAGCGCGGCGCTTGCGCTCGGGGACGAGCTCGCGCAGGCACGCCTGGTCGGGTTCGGGCCCGGGCGCGGTCGCGCCCTGGAAGTAGGCGAGCAGACGCTTGGCGGCTGCGGTCGCCTCCGCCTCGTCGGCGACGGCGAGGTCGACGACGCCGTTGCGCGCCTGCGTCTCCAGCGGCCCGACCGCGTCCGGGTGGACGTCGCCGAGGCCGCCGCCGGCGATCATCGCCGGCCCGCCCATGCCGAGGGAGGAGCCCTCGGTGGCGACGATCAGGTCGGCGCAGCCGGCGATCACCGCGTTGCCGGCGAAGCAGCGGCCGTGGACGATCGCGATCCGCGGCACCAGGCCGGAGAGCTTCGCCCAGAGCGCGAAGGCGCGGGTGTCGAGGGCGGAGACGACGGGGTAGTCGGTGTCGCCGGGCCGGCCGCCGCCGCCCTCGGCGTAGAAGACGACGGGGAGGCGCATCCGCTCGATCAGCTCGAAGAGGCGGTCCTTCTTGCGGTGGCCGAGAGCGCCCTGGGTCCCAGCCAGGACCGTGTAGTCGTAGGAGAGGACCGCGCAGGCGGCGCGCTCCTCGTCGAAGAGGTCGCCGTTGACGCGGGCGGTGCCGGCGATGAGGCCGTCGGCGGGGGTGCGCGCGATCAGGTCCTCGAGCTCGCGGCGGCCGCGCTGGGCGGCGATCGCGAAGCGCCCGTACTCGACGAAGGAGCCGGGATCGACCAGGTCCTCGACGTTCTCCCGCGCCGTGCGCCCACCCGCCGCATGCCGCCGCCCGACCGCCTCCGGCCGCGCCGCGTCCTCGGTCAGCGCCCGCCGCGCCAGCAGCTCCGCCAGATCCTCTCGCTCCCCCTCGGGCACGCCGGGATCTTCTCAGCCGCCGAGCTGCTTGGCGAGCCGGCGCATCGACTTGGCGTTGACCCGCTTGACGAAGGCGCGGGTGAGGAAGGGGGCGAGACGCTCGCTGCGCGGCAGCTGCTGGAAGGCGAGCTCGAACTCGATCCGGGTGCTGCCATCGGGAAGCTCCTCGAGACGGTAGGTGCCCCGGGTCTTACGCTTGCCGCCGGCGGAGACGCCCTGCTCGACGATCCGGCGCGGCGGCTCGGCCTCCTTCACCTCGAACTCGAAGTGGTCCTGCGAGCCGATCGCGTTGGCGCGCGCCCGCGCCTTGGCGCCGACCCCCCGCTGCGGACCGGAGAACTCCCAGTCAGTGAGGTAGTGATCGAGGAAGCCCTGGTGATTAGGGAGGACGTCGAGGAACTCGAAGACCTCGGGGGGCGGCTTGGCGACGGTGGCGGCGACCGTGACCGGCTTCATCCGGCCAGATCCTAGGCGCTACACGAGTCGCTCAGCTGACGCTGCCGTGCCTGGTCGAGGTGGAATCGGAGCCGCCACCCCCGCAGGCAACAAGGCCGAGGGAGAGGGCGACCAGGGCAGCGGCAGGCAGCGGCTTCAATCCCACACGGTGCCGCCTACCCGATTTTGCCAATCAGTAACCCGGGCTGCGTTTCACCTTGTGGCGCTCTTCCGGATGGGCGCCGCCCTTCTTCTCCAGCGTCTCGCAGGCTTCGGCGATGTCGTCGGCGAGGCGGTCGATCTGGGCGCGGCTGAGCGTCTCCTTGACCAGTGCCCGCATCACCTTCACCTCTTGGGCGTCAGGCGGCATCGTGTAGGCGGGGAGCATCCAGCCGCGCTCAGCCGAGAGCTGCCAGGAGACGTCGAACTCGTCGTAGCCCTTGCCCTCGCGCAGCTTGAAGGCAACCAGCGGCAGCTGCTCCTTCTCCGCCCCGATCAGCTCGAAGTTGCCGTTGTCCTCCAGCTTCTGCGCCAGCGCCTTGGCGTTCTGCTCCATCGCCCGCATCACAACCCCGTAGCCCTCGCGCCCGAGGCGGACGAAGTTGTAGTACTGGGCGAGCACCATCGAGGCGCCAGTCGAGAAGTTGAGGGTGAAGGTCGCGTCCGTCTTACCCAGATAGTTCTCGTAGAAGACGAGGTCCTCGGCGAGGTCGGCCTTCTCGCGGAAGACGAGCCAGCCGATCCCCGGGTAGACGAGGCCGAACTTGTGGCCGGAGACGTTGATCGAGCGCACCTGCTCAAGCCGGAAGTCCCACTCGGAGTGCGGGTAGAGGAAGGGCCAGACGAAGCCCCCGCTGGCGGCGTCGACGTGGAGCGGCACGTCGAGTTCGCGCTCTTTCTTGATCCGCAGCAGCAGGTCGTTGATCCCCTGGATGTCGTCGGCGTGGCCGGTGAAGGTGGTGCCGAGCACGGCGGCCACCCCGATCGTGTTCTCGTCGACGTGCGGCTCGACGTCCTCGGGCCCGATCACGTACTTGTCCTCGCGCAGGCGGACGATCCGCGGTTCGACGTCGAAGTAGCGGCAGAACTTTTCCCAGACCACATGGACGTCGCCACCGAAGACGAGGTTCGGCCTATCGGTCGACCTCCCCGCCGCTTCCTGGCGCTCCTTCCATTTCCACTTCAGCGACAGCGCCCCGAGCATGATCGCCTCCGAGGAGCCCTGGGTGCGGCAGCCGGTCGTCTCGCCGGGCGCGTGGTAGAGGTCGGCGAGCATGCGGATGCAGCGCTGCTCGATCTCGGCCGAGATCGGATACTCGGCGTGATCGATGAAGTTGCGGTGGAGGTTCTCGCTGACGATCCGCTGCGCCTCCGGCTCCATCCAGGTGGTGACGAAGGTGGCGAGGTTGCGCCAGGGGTCCCCCTCCAGCACCAGTTCCTCGTCGACCAGCCGCATCGCGTCGAGCGCCGGCATGCCGCTGGCCGGGAACTCGTGGGCGGGCGCGTCTTCGGTGAGGAAGCGGCTGCCGTAGAGCATCGCGACCTCTTCGGGGCTCAGGTCCGACATGGTGGCAGCGAGCCTAACCCACCGGGTATGGTCATCACCAGTTAGACCAGATTTCTTTCCCAAAGGGAGGGAGTTCCATGGACCAGTCAAACGAGATAGGCCCGATCGATTACCTGCTGGTCGAGTGGCCCGGGAAGCAGCCGAACGGGGAGGTGGCGCCGCAGCTCGTCGACCTGGTCGACCGCGGTCTGATCCGGATCCTCGACCTCGTCTTCATCGCCAAGGACGAGGAGGGGAACGTCGCCGCGCTCGAGCTCGCCGATCTCGGCGGCGAAGTGACCGAGCTGGCGGTCTTCGAGGGCGTCTCCTCGGGGCTGCTCGGCGACGAGGACGTCGAAGAGGCCGGCGGCGTGCTCGCGCCCGGCACCTCGGCGGCGCTGCTCGTCTTCGAGAACGCCTGGGCGGCGCCGTTCGTCGCCGCCGTTCGCCGCTCCGGCGGCGAGCTGGTGGCCAGCGGCCGGATTCCCGCCGAAGACCTCCTCGCGGCGCTGGACGCCGCCGAGGCCAACGACTAGAGAGGAGCAGGTAATGCCAGGACTACTTCGAGGCATGGCCCGCACCGCGGCCATCGCCGGCACCGCAACCGCCGTCAGCAACAGAGTCTCCCGGCGCCAGGGGGAACGCTGGGCCGAACAGGAACGGCAGGCCGCGGTGGAAGCCCAAGCTGCTCCCGCCCCGGCGGCTCCGGCGCCCGAACCGGCAGGCCAGGCGTCGGTGATCGACCAGCTGAAGGAGCTCGGCGAGCTGAAAGCGCAGGGCATCCTCACCGAGGAGGAGTTCGCCGCGCAGAAGGCGAAGCTGCTCAGCTCCTGACGCTGTAGAAGAGGTGGGCGACCTCGGGCCCTTCGACGATCCGGGTCTGCTCCAGCTTCACGCTAGGCGGGATGTCGTCGAGCAGGCGGACGCCGGCGCCGAGGATCAGCGGCACCTGGTTGACCAACAGCTCGTCGAGGAGGCCGGCGCGGATCAGCTGCTGGATCGTCTCGCCGCCACCGCCGACCGAGACGTCTTCGCCGCCGGCGGCCTCGCGGGCCAGCTCGACCGCCCGCTCCGGTCCGTCGGTGACGAAGTGGAAGGTGGTCTCGCCGAGGGTCAGCGGCTCGCGCCCGTGGTGGGTGAGGACGAAGACCGGGACGTGGAAGGGCGGCTCGTCGCCCCACCAGCCGTTCCAGAGCGGCTCGGTCCAGGGGCCGCGCACGGGGCCGAACATGTTGCGCCCCATGACGACGGCGCCGGTACCGGCGGCCGCCTCACGCAGAACCTCGTCGCTGATGTTGACTTCGCCACCCGCGCGGCCATGCATCTCGTTGAAGAAGGCGAGCTTGAACGCCCACTCGTGCAGCGCCTTCCCGCCTTCCCCGAGCGGATGCTCCTCGCTCTGGTTCGACCCGGCCATGTAGCCGTCGGCCGAGATTGAGATCTGGCACTTGACCTTGCCCACACCCCCAACCTAACGGGGCTGGGCGCAATTGTCGCCCCTGGGTACACAAAGCCGCCCCCTTGAGATCACCGGGGCATCGCGCTATCCTGATCGAGGACTAACTACAGAAATTGGATCTGCTTATGACCTATCTGCTGGTACCCCTTGATGAGGCAATCGTCTTTCCGACCGTGACCGCGACCCTGCCGATCGACGTTGGCGGGGAGGAGCGGGTCTTCCTGATCCCCCGCCGCGAGGGCGAGTACGGGCGGGTCGGCGTCGTCGCCGAGGTGATCGAGACCGGGCGCTCGCGCCGCGGCCGCCCCGTCGCCACCGTCGTCGGTCTCCACCGCGGCCTGATCAACGGCGCCGCCGAGGCGGGCGAGGGCGACGCGCTGCGCGTCGAGGTGCAGGAGATCCGCGACGGCCACCCCGACGACGAGCACACCCGCGAGCTGACGACCGAATACCGCGCCGTGGTCGAGGAGATCCTCGAGCTGCGCGGCGACGACGGGCGCATCGCCGCCTTCCTGCGCTCGATCGACGAGCCGGGCGCGCTGGCCGACACCTCTGGCCTCTCCCCCGACATCTCGCCCGAGGGCAAGCGGCGGCTGCTGGAGACGATCGACGTCAGCGCCCGCCTGGAGCTGGCGGTAGAGCTGCAGCGCGAGCGCCTGACCGAGCTGCAGGTGCGCAGCAAAATCCGCGACGACGTCGAGTCCGGCGCCCAGAAGCAGCAGCGCGAGTACTTCCTGCGCAAACAGATGGAGTCGATCCGCAAGGAGTTGGGCGAGGACGAGGCCGACCTGATCGGCGAGTACGAGCGCAAGATCGCCGAGGCGGAGATGCCGGAGGCGGTCGCCGAGCAGGCCGAGAAGGAGCTGCGGCGGCTGGAGCGCCAGGGCGAGCAGTCGCCCGAGAGCTCGATGATCCGCAGCTACCTCGACTGGCTGATCGCGGTGCCGTGGAGCGTGCGCTCCGAGGAGCGGCTCGACCCCGCCCACACCCGCGAGGTGCTGGACGCCGACCACGCCGGCCTCGAGGACGTGAAGAAACGGATCACCGAGTTCATCGCCGTGCGCAAGCTGCGCGAGGAGCGGGAGATCGAGGACGAGGGCCGCGCCAACGGCGCGATCCTGACCCTGGTCGGGCCGCCCGGCACCGGCAAGACCTCGATCGGCGAGTCGATCGCCCGCGCGCTCGGGCGCGAGTTCGTCCGCATCGCCCTCGGCGGCCTCCACGACGAGGCGGAGATCCGCGGCCACCGCCGCACCTACATCGGCGCCCTGCCGGGCCGGATCGTCCGCGCCCTGCGCGACGCCGGCACGATGAACCCGGTGATCCTCCTCGACGAGGTCGACAAGGTCGGCGCCGACTGGCGCGGCGACCCCTCGGCGGCCCTGCTCGAGGTCCTCGACCCGGCGCAGAACAACACCTTCCGCGACCACTACCTGGACGTCGAGGTCGACCTCTCGCAGGTCGTCTTCATCGCCACCGCGAACGTGCTCGACACGATTCCGGGGCCGCTGCGCGACAGGATGGAGATCATCGCCTTCGACGGCTACACGACCGAGGAGAAGCTGGCGATCGCCCGCGGCTACCTGCTGCCACGGCAGCTGCAGCGCAATGGCTTGAAGCCGGAGGAGGTCGAGGTCGGCGCCGCGGTGCTGCGGGCGGTGATCTCCGAGTACACCCGCGAGGCGGGCGTGCGCCAGCTCGAGCGCGAGCTGGGCAAGCTGCTGCGCGGGGCGGCGACGAAGGTCGCCGCCGGCGAGGCCGGCGGCACCGTCGTCATCGACACCGAGGCGCTGCGCGAGGCGCTCGGCCGCCAGAAGTTCTTCCAGGAGTCGGTCGAGCGGACCGCGATCCCGGGCGTCTCCACCGGCCTGGCGGTGACCGGCACCGGCGGTGACATCCTCTTCATCGAGGCGACCGCGATGGACGGCGACAAGGGCCTGGTGCTGACCGGCCAGCTCGGCGACGTGATGAAGGAGTCGGCGCGGATCGCCCTCTCCTACGTCCGCGCCCACCGCGAGGAGCTCGGGATCGACGCCGAGCGCTTCCAGCGCGAGTTCCACCTGCACGTTCCCGCCGGGGCGATCCCCAAGGATGGCCCCAGCGCCGGCACGGCGATGACCACGGCAATGGTCAGCCTGCTGACCGGGCGGCCGGTCAAGCACACGGTCGGGATGACCGGCGAGGTCACCCTGCAGGGACGGGTGCTGCCGATCGGCGGCCTCAAGCAGAAGGTGCTGGCGGCCCACGCCGCGGGGCTGAGCGAGGTGATCCTGCCCGAGCGCAACCGCGGCGACCTCGACGAGGTGCCCGACGAGGTGCGCAAGCAGATGACCTTCCACCCGGTGATGAGCATCGACGAGGTGCTCGGGCTGGCGCTGGAGCCGGCGGAGGGCCCGTCGCGAGACCCGCGTGTGCGGCTGGCGAGCGCTGGGCCGAGCGGGGGTAGGACGCAGGGAGGCCGAATGGCAGAGCCATTCGGCCGACCGAGGACGCCGCCCCGCGAAGTGTGCCCGGCGCCGCCAGACGTGCGCGGGGGTCTCGCGACGGGCCCTGGGAAGGGTCACGAGGTAGCGGCGGCGTAAGAGGCACCACGGATGCGCTGTCGCAACTGCAACCCGGTCCCGCCCGAGCTCCGCGCCGCCGCGGGGCTGCTCGAGCGCCGCTGGACGATGGCGACGATCTACGCCTGCTCCAGCGGCGCCGCCCGCTTCAACGAGTTCCGCCAGTCGCTCCCCGGCGTCTCCCCCACCACGCTCTCGGACCGACTGGACCAGTTGGAGCAGGCGGGGATCGTCGAGCGGCACCTGGTGCCCGGCCGGCCGCCCCACACCGAGTACACGCTGACCCCGCGCGGCGCGCGGTTAGCTCAGGCCGTCGCCGGGCTGCTCCAGGGCTGAGTCCGCGGGCGGCGTTTCGCCACGCAATTCGCGCAGGCGGAAGTAGAGGACGGCGGCCACCAGCGCGGTGATCGGGGCGGTGAAGGTCGAGGCAAGGGCGTTGAAGACGATTCGCACCAGCGGGCCGTTGGAGATGCCGTTCGCGAGCGCGGTGAGGGAGATCGCGGCGACGAAGGTGATCAGGTAGGCGACGAGGATCGTCCAGAGGACGGGCCAGCCGTTGCCGCGGACGAGCTGGCGCGAGCGACCGAAGGCGTCGAAGACGCCGCGGCGCTCGATCACGATCGCCGGCGCGATCACGGCCCAGATCGTCGCCAGATAGAGGCCCGGCACGACCAGCAACACGAATCCGAATCCGATGCCGACCCCGGCAAGGACGCCGGCGCCGAGCAGGGGCGCCAAGACGGGCAGCGCAAAGCGCATCAGGTCGCCGACGGAAGAGTCGCGGCGGCCGTCCTGAATGTCCTCGACCAGCCCCACCACCATCCCCTGGTAAAGGGTGCCGATCGCAAGGCCGACCACGATCCCCACCCAGAACAGCGAGAAGCTGCCCGCGGTCAAGCCGTTGACGATGGCCACGATCAGGAACAGCCAGAAGGCGACCGGAAGCAGCACGCCGGCCTGGTCCCGGTAAGTCGCGAACACCTCGCTCAGGGTTGCGCCGACGTCTAGTTGGTCTCTCATGCGGCGGCATTCGACCTTTCACCTGCCGACCCTCCCAAAATCGGCTAATTGGTGGGAGTATTCGGCCAAATGGAGAGCTCGGACAGCTCACCCGAGAAATTCGAGGAGGAGGGACGCTTCCAGCGCCTGATCGACGTCGGCAGCAACCTGCTCTCCGAGCTCGATCTTGAGGTGGTGCTGCAATCGGTGACCGAAGCCGCGCGCGAGTTGACCGGCGCCCGCTATGCCGCGCTCGGCGTCCTCGATCGCGAGCGACGCGAACTCGAGCGCTTCATCAACGTCGGCATCGACGAGCCGACCCGGCGCGAGATCGGCAACCTGCCGCGCGGCCGCGGCGTCCTCGGCGAGCTGATCCGCGAGCCGGCGCCGCTGCGCCTGCGCGACGTCAACGGACACCCCCACGCTTATGGCTTTCCCCCCGGCCACCCGCCGATGCACTCCTTCCTCGGGGTGCCGATCGCGGTCCGCGGCGAGATCTACGGCAACCTCTACATGACCGAGAAGCAGGGTGCCACGGAGTTCGACGCGAGCGACGAGGAAGCGGCGGTCACCCTCGCCAGCTGGGCCGGGATCGCAATCGAGAACGCCCGCCTCTACACCAGCCTCAGCGAACGAGAGGCCGAGGTCGAGCGGGCATTGCGGCGGGCCGAGACCTCGGTCGACATCGCCCGCACGGTCGGCGGCGAGACCGACGTCGCGCGCGTCCTCGACCTGATCGTCAAGCGCGCCCGGGCCCTGGTCGACGCCCGCGCCCTGCTGGTGCTGCTGCGGCGCGAAGACCGCCTCTACGTCGCGGCCAGCGCCGGTCGCATCGAGGAGGACATCAGCGAGCTGACGATCCCGATCGAGGACTCGGTCTTCGGGGCGGCGATGGAAGAGCGGGTCTCGCAGCGGCTTGAGCGCGGCTCGCCGCTGTCACAGGGGCGCCTGCGCGAGAAGGTCGGGGCCGAGACGGCGCTGGTGGTGCCGCTGCTCTTCCGCGGCCGCGCCGTCGGCACCCTCGTCGCCCTCGACCGCGAAGCCGGCGGGATCGAGTTCGACCAGGAGGACCTGCGGCTGCTGCAGTCGTTCGCCTCCAGCGCCGCGACCGCGGTGGCGACGGCGCAGACGGTCGAGTCGGACCGCCTCCAGCAGCAGATCCAGTCGGCCGAGAAAGAGCGCGAGCGCTGGGCGCGCGAGCTGCACGACGACGCCCTGCAGGGCCTGGCTGCGATCCGGATCTCCCTGGCTACCGCGCTGCAGAGCAAGGGCGAGGACCGGGCAAGGCGGATCGAGTGGGCGGCCGAGGAGACCATCGTCCGCCTCGAGCAGCAGATCAACGAGCTGAACCGGCTGATCAACGACCTGCGGCCGGCGGCGCTGGAGCGGCTTGGGCTGGCCGGTGCGCTGAAGGCGCTCGCCGAGGAGAGCTCCGCCCGCGGCGAAACCCAGGTCGAGGCAACGGTAGAGATCTCCGGCGACCCCAACCGCGACGAGGAGCGCCTCGTCTACCGCCTCGTCCAGGAGGCGCTGACCAACGTCGTCAAGCACGCCGCCGCCTCGCACGTAACCGTGACCGCGAAGGAGAGCGACGGCGAGATCGAGATCATCATCCGCGACGACGGCAGCGGCTTCGAACCCACCGCCGCCACCCCCGGTCGCGGCCTCACCGGCATGCGCGAGCGGATCGAGCTGCTTGGCGGCGAGATCGAGGTCAGCTCCGAGCCGGGTCGGGGAACCGAGATCGTCGCCCGGGTGCCGCTGCAGCAGCGGGAGCGGTACTAGCGCCTTCGGTAGGCGTCCGGTCGTTCTCCGCGTGAATTTGTCGCGGCCCTATCGGGCCTGCTCCCGATGATGCTGCCCGCCTATGGCGGGCAAAGACCAGATTGCATCTCGCCGCTTCGCGAACATTCCCGCGGAGAACGACCGGACGCCTCTCCACACGCACCCAGCTGCGACTGAGCCCAGAAAGCTGTTCCAGCTCAGCGAAACCGCAACAGACCGCGTATATCGCGGTTTCTCGCGGTCTCGCGGTGGAGCGTCTGCCGGAGCTCTGTTGTTGGGAGGGGGTGGGTGTTCCCTGACGACCGGCGTCCTGTTGCTCGCCCCACCTACCTATGCGGCAGCCGGTGACGATGTGGCGAGTAACCCAGGAAGGAAGGGAACACCCACCCCCTCCTTACCGCAGCGGTTGGTCCCTCGGCGGAGGTTCTCCCCTGCTAAGCGTCCGCTGGAACGGCGACGCCGGCGGTCTGCTCTTCGAAATGCTTGCTCAGCATCGTCACCTGCCCCTGGTAGTTGGAGCCGAGGTCGGTGCCATAGAGGCGTTCGGCCGGCGCTGCCATCCACTCGAGGCCGAGCTTGCAGACCGGCTGGCGGTGTTCGACCATGAACGAGACGTCGCGGGCCCGCACCTCGAGCGCAGCGCGGCTGCCGTGGCGGCCGCCCTCGGGGTCATAACCGAAGCCGGGATCGAAAAAGCCGGCGTAATGGGTGCGCAGCTCGCCCGCGGTCGGGTCGTAGGCCATCATCTCGGCCGCGATCTGCGGCGGGATGCATACCCCCTCGGCCGAGAGCAGCAGGTAGAAGATCTCCGGCTCTAGCACCACCCTCCCCCCCGGCTCGGGATAGACCGGGTCCCAGTAGTCGGTCCAGCGGTAGGCGCGAACCCGCGAGAGGTCGACCGGGAGGCTGTTCTTCTTCGCCCGGTAGCCGACCACCCTGTCGGTCGGGCCGGAGAGGTCGAGGCTGAGGAAGAGGCCGTCGGCGACGGCGAGCTCCGACTGCCGCAGCGCGTGCGAGTCGAGGTAGAGCAGCGGGAACTCGTCCTGCAACTCGCGGATGTCATCGTCGGCAAGGCGGACGTCGCCGCGGGCCAGTCGCAGTTGGTTCAGTGACAGCCCGCGCCTGACCTGGATCGCAAAGGAGCGCGGGACGATCTCCAGGTAAAGCTTGCCGTGGTAACCGGCGCGGATGTCATCGAAGCGGTGGTGGCGGTCGGTAATCACCCGCGTGAAGACATCGAGGCGACCGGTCGAGCTCTTCGGGTTCGCCTTAGCCCGAACGTCCTCAGGCAGGCTCAGCTCCTCGATCAGCGGCACGAGGTAGGGCCGGTCGCGCTCCAGCACCGCCCCGTCACGCAAGTCGATCCGCTGGAAGGCGAGCCCGTCGATCTTCTCCTCGACGGTCGAGTCGACGTCGGGCAGAAAGGAGCAGCGCAACGCCCAGGCGTGGTCACCAAGCCGCAGGTCGATGCTTGCCGGCTGGATCGCCTCCGGACGGATCCGGAATTCGCCGGAGCTGACCCACTCGGCAGCGATCGCCTCGTTCAGCGCCTGCGAAGGAAGAACGCCGCTTTTCGCCTCGCTCATCCTGCGGAGACTATTCGCCGCGCCTTCTCTCCACCCAGATAGGCGGTTAAGGCGAATTCCGAAATCTCCGGAAAGAGGTCTTTCAACTCCTCCGTGTCGCCGGCCAGAATCCTGCGCCCCAGCAAAGAGGCGATACCGCCGACGACGGCTTCATCGGTCGCCTCCGGCACTTCGGTCCCGGCCGGCGTCGTCGGCGCTCCGTCACGGAGATAGCCGACAAAGGATTCGAGGGCAGCCTGATAGCGGTCATAGACGCCGCGGCCCGCCCGCAGGCCTTCGACCAGGGTGATGCTGGCCAGGGCCGGCTCTTCCGCGAATGTCTGTAGCAACGCCGCGATCGCGTCCCGCACCCGCCCCGCCCATTCCTCATCTTCGGATTCCCGGCATGCAGTCGAGACACGCTCACGGATCCGTTCGACCGCCGCCTCATAGGCGGCGATAAAGCAGTCATCCTTACTTTCAAAGTGCCGGTAGAAGTCACTCTTCGAGACAGCGGCTCGCTGGCCGATGAGTGACACAGTCGTTTTGTGATACCCGACTTCGTACAGAGTCTGGGTCAGGCCAGCAAGCAGCCTCTCGCGCTGATTTTTCGCGACAAACTCGGGCGACAGCCCGTGACGACCCCTGGGTAGTCGATCCATTCCAACATTGGAGTCTGGCACCGTACTGTCACTTTCGCCTCCCGCTACCGCTTACCTTTCCTACACCGATATACGGCGATAAGACGAACTGGGACAATTCGGAGAGCAGGTCGCCTACGTGTTCGGCCTCCCCGCGCCTGATCTGCTGCTGCAGGATCCAAGCCACCCCGCCGGCCAGAGACTCCTCGATCGTCGCCGGCAGATCCAGCCCTTGTGGGGCCTTCTTGCGAAGCAGCTCGACGTAGTCACGCATTCCGGCGTCGTAGAGCCGAGCGGAGCTGGGCGTCGCCGAGATCGCCTCGACCATGCACATCCGTGCCGGCGCAGGGTGTTCGGCGATCCAGTCCAGCAGGGCTGAGAGGCCGGCGACGATTTCGTCCTCCGGCGGGCCGCCCGCGCTTTCGCAGGCATCTTCGACCATCAGCCTCATTTCGGTCATCCCGGCGTCGATCGCCGAGAGGAAGAGGTCCTCCTTGCCGTCAAAGTTGTCGTAGAGCGTTTTGCGCGCCACGCCCGCGCGGCGGACGATGTCGGCGATCTTGGTCGCCTCGTACCCCTGGTCGGCGGTCAAATCCGCGATCGCGTCCATCATCCGCCGCCGCTTGTGACTAGCAACGAACTCCCGCGGTAACTCCGGTCGAATCGGCGTCATCACAGCCCTCCCTGTTCAGCCTCTACGGTCGAACCGGAAGCAGAAGTTGCACTGCATGGCACACGCGCCCCACCAATGTTCTGGTACCGTGAGAAAACTTGCATTGTTTTTAATGGAAACTTATGAGTTCTTCGTTGCCTTCTGACCGGATTGAGCTCAGCCAAGAGACCCTCCTCGCTGCAATCGGTGACGGTTGGCCCCCCGAGCAGGTTGAGGCGGCTCTTGAGCTGCTCGCGAACCGCAGCGGCAAATTCCCCGCCGGGATCCGCAAGCTCCCTTCCGACCTGGTCCGGGTGATCCAACGGGAGCGCCTGCTCGTCGCCATGCTCAGCGCCGCCGCAGACCTTGGCTACCTGGAAACCAACGTTCAGGACGTGATCGATCGCGCCGGGGTCTCTCGTCCCACCTTCTACGAACACTTCTCCAACAAAGAAGACTGCTTCCTCGCCGCCTTCGACACCAGCGCCAACAGACTGCAAGAGAAGATCGACGCCGCCGCCCGCAAAGGCGGCTCCGTCTGGCGCGACAGGGTCCGCTTCGGGCTCGAAGCGCTGCTGACGTTCGCCGCTCGCGAACCCGATACCGCCCGCACGCTGGTGGTTGAGGCGCGGGCCGCAAGCGCGACCGCAGTTAGGCGTCGTGTCGAACTGTTGGATCACTTCGCAAGTTGCCTGAATTCCCAGGCGCGGGAGCTCCTCCCAGAGAGAGCTTTCCATACCGAGGTGACGGCTTCGGGCATCGTCGGCGGAGTCGAATCCCTGCTCTATTCGCGGCTGTGCAAGCAGGACTACGACGAACTCGAGTCCCTCCTGCCCTCGCTCATGTACTTCGTTGTTCTTCCGTACGAGGGTCATGAGGCAGCTGGTGAGGCATTCGCGGTCAACTAGATCCAGAGTACTAAAACTGGACAATAAGTACAGCCTATTTTTAGGCTTTCATCACTTCGTGTAGAGCTGGCTCGCCAGCCAATCCCAAGGGCTCCAAGTCCCCTCTGCCCTGCGACTTAAACCAGCAGCGGAGAGGCCATCGGCATCCTCGCGGCGGCTTGACCCTAAAATCCTTCCTCCGCTCGATTACGGAGGGGTGCCGGAGTGGTTGAACGGGGCGGTCTCGAAAACCGTTAAGCGTCGTAAGGCGCTTCGAGGGTTCGAATCCCTCCCCCTCCGCTTTGCAGAGCCGGATCCTGCTCTGTCAGCGGGTTTCGGCGGAGAAACGCGGAACCGAAGACCGCGGCGGGCTTGCCGGGATTGGCTTATCAAAGCTCTCAATCACGGCCATTTTCGTTCCCCCGCGTTCCCCCCGGGCGAAGGCGACCGAGGCCGCGACCGCCGCGACCAGGCCGAGCGCAGCCACGGGCCTAGACCACGGCCTTGGAGGCGAGACGTTCGGGGCCGATCCTGACCACGTCCCAGGCCAGTCCGAGTCGCTCCATCGCCGCGATCAGCGCCGCCGAGGGGTCGAGCTCACCGCGGCCGAGGCCGTGCCGGGCGGAAGTCGGGAAGGCGTGGTGGTTGTTGTGCCAGGCCTCGCCGAAGGTGAACGGGGCGAGCCAGGCGAGGTTGCGGGACTCGTCCTTGGTGGCGAAGTTGCGGGTGCCGAAGAAGTGGCAGAGGGAGTTGATGCAGAAGGTGATGTGGTGGAGGAAGAAGATCCGCACCGCGCCGCCCCAGAGCAGCCCCATCAGGCCGCCGAAGACGGTCCCGGTCAGTGCCACTCCGAGCCCGAAGGGCAGCGCCAGGCCGGCGATGGCCCAGAGGATGAAGGTGCGGTCGACGAAGCGGACGACCGGGTCGGCGATCAGGTCCGGCGCGTAGCGCTCCTCCTCGGCCGGCTCGTCGCTGAAGAGGACCCAGCCGACGTGGGCGTGGAAGAGGCCGCGGAGCGCGCCGCCGATGCCGCTGCCGTGGCCGACGTGGGGGCTGTGGGGGTCGCCCTCGGCGTCGGAGAAGCGGTGGTGGCGGCGATGGTAGGCGACCCACTCGATCACCGGCCCCTCCAGCGCCATCGAGCCCAGCACCGCCCAGAGGAAGCGCATCGGCCGCGTGGTTTTGAAGGCGCGGTGGGTGAAGAGCCGGTGGAAGCCGACCGTGATCCCGAAGCCGAACGGGACCAGCGTCGCGAAGAAGATCAGGATGTCCTGCCAGACGAGGAGCCCGCCCCAGGACTGCTGGATCGCGACGGCGATCAACGCCAGCGGCACCACCGTGACGGCGAGGTTGGCGAATCGATCCACGGCGCTGCCGGCGGCGGGCATGCCCGCCGTGTAGTCCTTGTCGTCTGACATCGGTTTCCTTCCCGGCCCTCGGCGGAACTCAGCCCCCCCGAGGCAGTTGAGGGGATGCGGGCAGGTCGGGGAACATCCCGTGAGGGAGGAACGGTTCGACAGCGGCTCGTAGCCCTGTTGGCCCTCCAGATTCTAGGGCGCGTGTCTAAAGCGCCAGCTGGCGCGCAGTGCCTCAATCCCCGATCCCGCAGTGGCGGCCTGCTCTCGAGGCCGGCGCCGCGAGCCCCTGCTGCTACCCTCGATGGCCCGGGCAGGTCAAGTATTTCCAACTGGCACCCGGCTACCAGGAGCCGTAACCGATGTCGTCGCTCCCCCGCCGTTTGCGCTCGCTGTGGAGAACGGGTGAGCAGGCTGCTTCCGACGCCGATCAGACGCTCTCGGAGGCCGATCAGACCAGCTCCGATTCCGATCAGAGCCTCTCGGATCGCGACCAGGCGGCGGCGCAGGCCGACCAGCAGATCTCCGACCGCGAACAGGCCATAGCCGATCGCCGATTCGATGCCGCCGATGCCTCGGTGCGGTCAAGCAGGTTGCCCGAATATGAAAAGGCCCAGGCCGAGCGCGATGAAGGGACGATGTCGCGAGCGGCGACCGCGGCTGTCCGATCGATGATCTCGGCCGAACGCGATGCCCAGGCCGAGCAGCGCGACAATCAGGCGCGCGAGCGTGACCTGATCGCCGAGGAGCGCGATCAGGTCGCCGACCTCGCCGACCGGGAGGCAGTTGCCCTTGCCCGTGAGATCCGCGAGGCAGACACACCCACCAAGCTGGCTCTCGAGGCTGCCGCTTCGGCACGCAGCCTCGCGGCAAGCGCCCGCAGCAAAGCGGCATCCGATCGCGAGCGGGCGGCGCGCGATCGCCAGGCGGCCGCTCGCGATCGCGAGTTTCTCCGCGGGGAGATGGAGCGCTCGCAGATGGACGAGCTGACCGGGGCCTACAGGAGGGGCATGGGAGAAATCCTCCTCCGCCACGAGTTGACGCGCGCGAAACGCCTGGGCGTGCCGCTAACCCTCGCTTTCGTCGATGCCGACCGGCTGAAGGAGACCAACACCCGTTCCGGCCATGCAGCCGGCGATGCCCTGCTTCGCCGGGTCTACGACGGTCTCCAGGCGAGACTCCGTCCCTACGATCCGATCGTCCGCTGGGGCGGCGACGAGTTCGTCTGCACGGTCTCCGGCGTCATCCCCGCGGAGGCCCGCATTCGCATCGAACAGGCGGAGGTGGACCTCGGAGCCCTCGACCCTCCGGTCTCCATCACCTTCGGCGTGGCGGCGATGCAGCCCGCCGACACCCTCGCGGCCCTCGTGGGCCATGCGGACGCCGCCCAACGCGAGGCGAAGGGAAAGAAGCGCGGCTAGCGCCCTTCGCGGCGGGGCCCCTCAGGCCTGGTCGTCGCTGAGTCTGAGGCTGACCACTTGGTCCGGGTTTACCCCGACCCGCTGGCCACTGCCCTCTTCAGTGAGCCAGGCCAACCTGGAGCTGCCTGACCTCGCTGCGTCCGAGAGCTTCTGCTCGACCTCGCTCAACGACCCCTCCACCCTGATGGCATCGCTGTTGGCCATCCTGATCTCCGCATGTCCCACGGCGCCATCATCGCATTAGGCGGTCAGGGAGGCGGCAACCGCGTTCCGTGCGGCAAGTCAGTGAACCGGGAGGGGAAGCTCGGCCCGAATCTCGGTGCCGCCGCCTCCACCCGCTATCTCGAAGCGGCTCGCGAGCGTCGAGATTAGACCGAGCCCGAGTCCCAACGATGACCCGGTAGCCCGGAAGCGAGGCTGCATGCCGACCCCGAAGTCGCGAATGACGATCGACAGGCTGTTGCCCGCGCGCGATGCCTCCACCTCGAAACGGCCCGGACCGTCCGGGTAGGCATGTCTGACCACGTTGGTGCATGCCTCGCTGACGACGGTCTTGACGTCACCGAGGCTGGGTTCGCCCATGCCCAGGTCATGGGCCAGCTCGCTCACGGCGGCTCGGGCGACTCCAACGCTCTCGGGCATAGCGTCAAGCCTCAGGCGAAGCGACTCGCCGGTGCTCATCATGAGCGCTTCGCCGTACCTTTCGTCGCGGAGGAAGTTGAGCGGACGCAGTTCTCTGGTTCCCCGATCGGACGTGACCGAAACGCAACGGAGAGCTTCGCCCCCCGATATACGATCAGCCGACTCGCCGAGAAGCGATCGAATCCCTGCTGACTTGATAGGTGACCCAGCCGTTCCCCCGCGAATCGGGCAAGCTGGGATTTCGCTTGTTGAAGCCCCGGAGGGGTGCCGGAGTGGTTGAACGGGGCGGTCTCGAAAGCCGTTGGCCCTCGTAAGGGGGCTCGTGGGTTCGAATCCCACCCCCTCCGCTGGAGGAGAGAGGGCCGGCATCATCGGCCAAGAAATGCCGGCCCTCTCGCAAAATGCAACGAAGCGCCAGTCACTTGGGCTCGATGCAGCCCTGAGTATAGAGTCAACCTCAACTGGTACGCGCTGAGGTTCCAAGGGGGGAGCGGCGGGAACCCAGGCGCACCATGCGGAACGAGTTGAAGAGCCCGATCAGGCCGGCAAACAGCGGGACCAGCAACGCCACCTGAAGGGCGAGCGGTCTCGCGTCCGTGTTGATGCTGACTATCTCTTCGCGAACGTCCTTGGGCTGGCTGGCGAGCAGTTCTTCGAGTTGCGAGTTGCTCATCACCTCGGCGTCGTCCTGCAGCGCGTCGGCGACCCGCTGCTGCTCCGCGGGCACAAGGACCTTGCTCGCTTCGGCCTTGGCAGTGAAGGCAATCGAGAGCGTGGCCAGCATGATCGCGCCGGCGAAGGCCAGGCCGAACGAGAGCCCGAACGATCCTCCCGCTGAGTTCACCCCAGCGGCCTCGCTAATCCGCTCCTCCGAGATCGGGGAAAGCGTGTAGTTGTTGAGCTGCGACACCAGCAACCCCAGTCCCGATCCTGCGATCGCCAGCGGGATCGCCAGGTACCAGCCCGAATCGGCCCGCGGCACGAGCGGGATCAGCACCGCCAGCCCGATCGTGACGAGCGCGAATCCCGCGCGGATGATGCCGCTTGGGCTCCGCCCGCCCGCCTTCCTCCCGGCGAGCAGGGCCATCCCGAACGTCGTCAGCGAGAGAGGTGCAAGCGACAATCCTGCCTGCAAAGCGTTGTATTCGAGCACCATCTGCAGATAGATCGGCAGAGCGATCATCATCCCGCCGAGAGCGATCTGCTGGAGGGTCTGCCCGCTGATCCCGAGCCTGAAGACCCTGGACCTGAAGAGGTCGGGGTCGATCAGCGACGGCTGGCCCAGCGCCTTGCGCCGCCGCAACCAGCAGACCAGCGATCCAAGCGCGACCGCGCCGACCGCGAGGATCGCGGCGACCGACTCGCCACCCTCCTGCCAGACCAGGATGCCGAGCACGATGCCGCCCATTCCCAGGACCGAGAGGCCGGCGCCGACGACGTCGACTCTCCGGGGCCCGGTATAGGGCACATCGCGCACGAGGCCGATACCGGAGAGGACGAGCGCGATGACCACGGCCTCGAGCAGAAAGCCGACGCGCCACGACAGGTAGGTGGTGATGAAGCCCCCGAGCAGCGGCCCTACCGCCGCGGCGATCGCCGCGGCGGCGCCGACCATCGCATACACCTTCCGCTGCGCTTCTCCCTCGAAGTTGCCGTGGATGAGGGACTGCATGGACGGCAGCAGGAGCGAGGCGCCAATCCCTCCCAGCAATGCCCAGAAGACGATGATCGCGACCAGGTCCTGGGCGAGCGTCATCGCCACTGCGCCGACCCCGTAGCCGAGCAGGCCGAGCACATAGGCCCGCTTGCGGCCAAACAGATCGCCGACCTTGCTGCCGATCAGGATGAACGCGGCGGACACAAGCGCCTCCAGCGCGATCGCCGACTGCACGCCGCTGACGGTCGTGTGGAGATCCCGGACCACGGCCGAGATCGAGACGTTCATCAGCGAGGTGTCGACGACGAGCACGAACATCGCCATCGCAAGCAGGAGCGCGAGTCGCTGGCTGCCCGTCTCCTCCCCACCCGTGCCGGTTTCGGCACTTTCAGCCATGGCATCCACGAGTTCTCCTCCGGCTAGGGTAATTGTCACGTCGAAGGAAAGGGCAAAGCCGGGCGGAGCGGAGAGGGTGGGATTCGAACCCACGAGGCGGGTTAACCCCGCCCACGCGATTTCCAATCGCGCTCCTTAAGCCACTCGGACACCTCTCCGGGTTCTCCTCACAGGGTATTGGCTCTAGGAGGGGAGAGGTTTCGCAACGCCCTCTAGCCGCGGCGGGTCGCGAAGAACTCGCGGAGCAGCGCTGCGCACTCCTCTTCGCGGACGCCGGCAATCACCTCCGGGCGGTGGTTCAGCGCCGGCTCGGCGAGCACGTCGAGGACGCTGCCGGCGGCGCCGGCCTTCGGGTCGGGGGCGCCGAAGACAACGGTGGGGATGCGGGCCAAGACGATTGCCCCGGCGCACATCGCGCAGGGCTCGAGGGTGACGTAGAGGGTGGTGCCGGGCAGGCGCCAGCCGCCGAGGAGCGCGGCCGCCGCCTGGATCGCCAGCAGCTCGGCGTGGGCGGTCGGGTCGCGCCGCAGCTCGCGCTCGTTGCCGGCTCGCGCCAGCAGCTCGCCGTCGCGGAAGATCGCGGCGCCGATCGGCACGTCGCCGTGGGTCTCGGCCTTGTGCGCCTCCGCGATCGCAATCTCCATCGCGGCCTGGTGGGAAATCGGGGTGCTCGTGCCCACGATGCGGGAGTATGTCCCGCTACAACTTCCGCGGCGGCGCGGTGTTCTTGAAAGGCCTGATTGGACGCAGGGGCCCAGCGGGCAACGAGAGACGGATGAGACGACTTCTTCGCACCCTTCTGCCCGTGGCGGCGCTCGCGGTCCCGGCTGGCGCCGTGCCGACCGCGCAGGCCGCGACGGCGCTCGCGCCGGCCCATGGTTTCGCGCCGCGCCAGCTGCTGGTCAAGTTCGAGGGGCAACGGGTCGGAGAGACTCTCCAGCTGCCGCCGGGTGCCGGAGTGCGGCGCACGGCCAAAGCCCTACAGGCCAACCCGCACGTCGCCTACGCCGAGCCGAACTACATCGCCACCGCTTCGGCCAGTCCAGCTCCCTTCGACCCCAATGACCCCGGGATGCTCGGCACCACCGCGGAAGCGACGCCGTTTCTGGGCGACTGGGCTCTCAAGCAATGGAACTTCCTCCCCTACGAAGGGGCGGCGACCGAACGCCTGCCGACCTCTCCCGGCGGGATCGACGCGGTTGACGCCTGGCGCCACCTGATCGAAGCCGGCCGTCCCGGCGCCGCAGGGGTCATCGTCGCCGTGCTCGACACCGGTATCGCCTACCGGCAGAAGGGGGGCCACTTCCGGCGCAGCATCGACTTCGGGTCCGGGCAGTTCGTCCCCGGCTACGACTTCGTCGGCCACGACCGCTTCCCGCTCGACGAAAACGGCCACGGCACCCACGTCGCCGGGACTATCGCCGAGAAGACCGATAACCGGATCGGCCTCACCGGGCTCGCCTACCGAGCGAGGCTGATGCCCGTCCGCGTGCTCAACCGCAACGGCCGCGGCAACGCGGCGAACATCGCCAAGGGGATTCGTTTCGCCGTCGCCCACGGCGCCGAAGTGATCAACATGAGCTTCAACTTCGAATGCGGCAAAAAAGTGCCGCTGGTGGACGAAGCGCTGCGCGAAGCCTACGAACGCGGGGTGGTCACGGTCGCCTCCGTCGGCAACCTCGGTTCCGAGACCTGCATCTCCGAGCCCGCGACGGGGCCGCGGGTGATCGGCGTCGGCGGCACCACCGAGGGCGCCTGCCTCGGCGACTATTCCCTTGCCGGTGTCGGGGTCGACCTCGTCGCCCCGGGCGGCGGCACCCCCAAACCCGGCTGCCCCTCCGTTGCCTCGCGCCCGATCTACCAGGTGACGCTGCGCCCCGGCAGCACCACGGTCTTCGCCATTCCCGCCACGTACGTCGGCACCTCGATGGCCGCCGCCCACGTCTCCGGCGTCGCCGCGATGGTCCTCGCCAGCGGCGAGGTCAACCCCATCCTGCCACCTGAGCGGCGCGTGGATGTGGTGACGAGACTGCTCCGCCACACCGCCCGCAACCTCGGCCTGCCCGCCACGCAGCAGGGAGCCGGCCTGGTTGACGCCGGCCGAGCCACCGCTGTCTACCCGAGGTTCTCCCGCCCGTAGCGACGGGGTTCAGTCAGGTGGTGCGGACGATGATCACGCTGCAGGGGGCGTGGTGGGAGACGTTGTTGGGGACGCTGCCGAGCAGGTAGCGGCGGGCGCCGGTCATCCCTTTGTTGCCGACGACGATCAGGTCGGCTTTGGTTTCTTCGGCGACGTTGAGGATCGCGTCGGCCGGGTCGGCCTCGACCGGGTGGGTGGTGACCTCGATCCCGGCCGCTTTGGCGTCGGCCGCGGCGGCGTCGAGGACGAGGTTGACGTCCTCGCGCGGGCCGATCTCGTAGTGGACGTCGGCGGGCGCTTCGCTCTGCTCCCCCTGCACCCGCCGGCCGGGGACGGGCTGGTAGGCGCTGACGATGCTGAGCTGAGCGCCGGAAAGTTTCGCCAGGTCGATCGCCTGGCGAACCGCCTCGCCGGCCGTCTCAGAACCGTCGGTCCCCACCACGATGCGATTGAACACGGCCGCCTCCTTCGTCGCTCGCTGAACGCGCCCGATACTAAGCGACTGCCCGGAAACTCGTGTGGGGATTCGCTTAAGTGCCTGATTAACGGTGCTTCGCCGGCAGACCCCGAAAGCCGTCGCCGAGAATTTCGGTTGGCGTTTCGATCAGGCGGACGACCGCGATTGCCATCGCCGCGACGAGGCAGATGAGGAGGAGCGCCATCCCGGCTTTCCAGATCGTGGGCACGGCAAAACCCTAGATCAACCATCCCGGTCCCCGCTAAGGTGGGCCGATGGCACTGGAGCAGGTCGCAGACGGAGTCTGGTTGCTGCGCGGAGACTTCCGCGGGGCGATGAACATCTACTTCCTCGAGGACGGCGACGGAGTGGTCGCCTTCGACGCCGGCACCAAGTCGATGCGCAAGAAGGCGAGGGCCGCGGCGGAGGAGCTGGGCGGGCTGAAGCGAGTGGTTCTCGGCCACGCCCACGCGGATCACCGCGGCGCCGCCCCCTATCTGGACGTGCCGGTGCTCTGCCATCCCGACGAAAAGGCCGACGCTGAAGGCGGCGCCGCGATCGCCCCCTACATGGACCTCTCGCAGCTGCCGGTCGGGTGGGTGCGATGGCTCTACCCCTTCCTGCTGCGGCGCTGGGACGGCGGCGCGGTGAAGATCGCCGACACGGTGATCGAAGGCGATGAAGTGGCGGGGTTCAAGGTCCTGCACTTCCCCGGCCACGCGCCGGGGCTGATCGGCCTCTGGCGCGAGAGCGACCGGGTGGCGCTGGTCAGCGACGTCGTCTACCTGGTCGACTCGGCGCGGCTGAAGCCGCTGCCGAAGGGCGAGGCGAGCGTCCCGCACCCGGCCTGGGCCTGGGACCACCAGAAGGCGAAGGAGTCGGTGCGGCGCCTGGCGGCGCTGGAACCGCAGGTGGTGGGCGCCGGGCACGAGCGCCCGCTGCGCGGCGAGAACCTGCGCGAGACGCTCGAACGGGCCGCCGAGAAGTACTGAATCCGCCCACTGAAATAACTTCCAGCGCCTGATGATCGGGACCTACGCCTCGGCGGCGCTGATCTGCGCCGTCTCGTTGCTGGTCGGCCGGGCCGTGCTATCGCTGGCGGGGCGGGACCAATGGTCATGGCTGGAGCCCGCGGTCGGCTTCGGCGCGGTGCTGACGGTGAGCGGCCTGCTGGCGCGGGCGCCGGGACACGGCACCGCCTCGACCCTGGGGCTGGTGGTGCTGGTGATCGTCGCGGCGCTGGTCGTCTGGCGGTCCGATCACCGGGCGCCTGGAGCGTGGCGCGAAGGGGTGCCGGTCGCGATCGTCGTATTGCTGGTGCTGGCGATCCCGTTCGCAGTCAGCGGTCGCTGGGGGCTGCTCGGGGTCGGCTTCAACAACGACCTCGGCCTGCACCTCGCCTGGGCGGAGTGGCTGCGCAGCGGCTTCGGCCCGGCACCGGACCCCGGCTACCCGCTCGGCCCGCACGGGCTGGCGGTGGCAACGGCCGCGGTGCCAGGGATCGGGCTCGGACAAGCCTTCCTCGGCGAGATCATCGCGATCGGGGTGATGACCGGACTGACGGCGCTGGCCGCGCTGCGGGACCTGAGCCCCGTCAGGCGCACGATCGCCGCCGCGATGGTCGCCGTCCCCTACCTGGCCGCCTCCTACTACGCCCAAGGCGCCTTCAAGGAGACGGCGGAGGCGCTGCTGGTCCTCGCCTTCGCCATCTGGCTGACGGCCCTCGATGCTCCCCGAACCCGTGCCGCGCTGCCGGGGCTCGCGCTCGCGGGCGGCATCTTCTTCTCGTACAGCTTCGCTGGCATCGCCTGGCCGGTGGCGATCCTCGTCCTCTGGAGCCTGACCCTGCCGGCGGTGCGCAGAGCCCTGCGGCCGCGGGCGCTGCTGCGCTTCCTGCTGCGACCGGCGACGCTGCTCGCGCTCGCGGTGCTGGCCGGGATCGCCGTCCTCGTCACCCTGGTCGGTCCCTTCGGCTTCGCGCACAGCTTCAACAAAGTCGCCGGCAGCAACACCTACGGTCCGGTCTCGCCACTGGAGGCACTGGGAATCTGGCCTGCCGCCAACTACCGCCTCGACGCCGCCGGCGGCGCCCACCTGCCGGGTCTGGCGGGCGCGATCGCGATCCTCGCCCTGCTCGCCGGCATCGCCTGGTGGGTCAACCGCCGCGAAGCGACGATCCCGATCGCCCTCGGCGCCGGCGCCCTCCTCTACCTCGCCTCGCTCCCCACCAGCGGCGACTACTCGCAGGCCAAGGCCCTGATCATCATCGCCCCGCTGGCGATGCTCGTTGCGATCCGTCCGCTGCTTGCCGAATTCCCTCGTGTGGGGAGTCGCTCCGGTGTGCTGCGGGTCGGATGGGCTGTCCTAGCTGTGGCGTTCATAGGCGGGGCTGTCTATTCGAGCTTCTTGGTGCTGCGGGACGCTCCTGTTGGGCCGCCGGGGCATGGCAGCGAGCTGAAGGCGTTCTTGCCGATCGTGCACGGGCAGCCGGTGCTCTACGCCGGCCAGGACCGCTACGCCGCCTACGAGCTGCTCGGCGCCGACACGCACGTGCCGCTGGTCGAGTTCCCCGACCCGGAAGTCGCCAACAACCCGGAGAAGCCGTTCGACACCGGCGACGCCTACAGCCCGATCGACTTCGACTCCTTCTCGCACGGGACGCTCGACCGCTTCCCCTACGTGATCACCAGCCGCGCCGCCTGGAACAGCCAGGCGCCCCCCAACTTCAAGCGGGTCGCGATGACGCCTTCCTACGTGCTCTGGAAGCGAACTGGTCCGACCCCCGAAGACCGCCACGTCATGCTCGAGGGGACCGAGGCCGGTGCCTACGCCGGCTGCGAAGCGCCGGAGGTGCGGATCCTGCTCGCCAACCGCGGTCGCGCCGGCCTCTTCCCCGACGCCGTGATCGGCCAGAAAGAGCACTGGGACAACGGCAGCATCCTCGGTACCGGCTCGGAAACTTCGCAGTCGCTGCGCCTGCCCCCCGGTTCCTGGAACCTCTCGCTGCAGTACTTCTCCCCCTTTGACCTGACCCTCTCCGCGCCCGGCTTCGAAGAACCGCTGAAGGCCGCGCTCGACGGCCAGCGGCCGAACACGATCAGCCTCGGCAACAGCGGCCAGTTCTGGCCCGCCGGCCGTTACGAAAGTAAAGGCGGAAACGTCCGCTTCACGATCACCACTGCCGATCCGACCTGGCTGCAGAGCCTGACCGGCTACGACGGCAAGGCGTACATCGGCGAGCTGGTCGCGGTCCCGGCCGAACCGCATCGCACCGTGCCACTGGCACGAGCTTGCAATCACTGGATCGACTGGTACGAATCGCAAGCGTTCCCATGAAACTCACCTCTTAAAAAGACCAGAGACGTTCAGATTTTGCTGAAGTAACAAACGTTTCCCTAGCAATCTCCCGTAAAATTCTGGGTGGAATGGTGAGTCTCATAAAGACCACCACTGTTCAAGAATGACTCGGGAGGAAGAGAACGACTGGCTGGAAGCGATCGCGGAGCCGACCCGGCTCTACATCCTGCGCTCGCTCTTCAACGTACCGGAGGCGACCGTCACCGACCTCGTCGCCAGCTGGGCCAGCGCGCAGACCCTGCGGCGCCACCTCGATGCGCTTGTCTCGATCGGGGTGATCGACGAACGCCCCGGCGAGAGCGACGGCGAGACCCCCGGCAGGCCCGCAGCCCGCTTCAGACTTGTGCCCGAGGTGCGGGAGGGCCTTGCCGCCGTGCTCTCAGCTTCGCTTCGATGAACTCGATCGCAGGCGCCACTCCCAGGAATGGGGCCAGCGTCAGGTACGCCACCAGCGGTAAGCGCTCCAGCATGCTCTCGGTGCGGCCGGCGAGGACCTCGTGCCGGAACAGCTCCTGGATCGCGCCGGCGATGGCCTCCGAGGCCAGACGCGGCAGGCCCGTCGCCTCGGGCCGCTGCCGGTAACCCTCCTCGAGGAACAGGGTGTAGGCCATGCGGTTCTCGAACGAGCGCCTGATCGCGGCGTCGCCGGCGGCGTAGCTCTCGACCAGGTCGACGTAGACGAGGCTGCGCTGGCCGGCGATGTAACCGAGCGTCGCTTCGAGTCCGTCCCAGACCCGGTCCGTCCAGCCTGCCTGGCTGAAGAACCTGCCGGCGGTGATCCCGACGCTCGTCTCCAGGCCGAAGGCCTGGGTGGCGAGGAAGGCGTCCTCCTTGCTGCGGAACTGCTCGTAGAAGGCTTCCCGCGTGACGCCCGCCATCCTGACTACGTCGGCGACCGTGGTGGGCGTGTAGCCCTTCTCCCGGGAGAGCTCGGCGACGGCGGCGAGGATGCGCTGGCGCTGCTCGCCGGCGACGCGAGCCGGCGACAGCGCCCCGCGTCCCCGCGGCAGGCTGCGGGCGAGGACGTCCTCGCCGAGGGACTCCTCCAGACCGCCCTCCAGGCCGGTGCCGAGCTGCCGCCAGTCCTCGCTGCTCAATCGCTGCTCACCCGCGGCCAGCGCGTGCGATTCCAGCCAGGCGAGCAGGCCGTCCCGCAACTCCTCCAGCCGCCCCGCCTCCCCGCGGAAGACCCGGATCGAGATCACGCCGATGACGCCGCCCAGGACCGCCCGGGCCGGAATCCCCAAGGGTGCGCCCCCCGGGGGATTGCGGAGGTAGGTTTCGAGCCGCTCCTCGAGCCTGTCAAGCAGCTCCTCGTACTGGCGGCGGACGGCGGCTTCACCGGCCAGACCCTCGAGCAACCCGACCCGCGCCGCCGCCGGGTTTCGGTCCGCCGCGCCGAGCAACGCAGCGAGCATCTCGGCCGGGGGACGCTCGATGTTCTGGGCGACGATCTCCTCGATCCCCTCAGCCACCTGCTGATGGGCGGCGAGAAAGCAGTCGTCGCGGTCGGCGAAGTGCTCGTAGAAGGTGGCGCGAGAGACGCCGGCCTCACGGATCACCCGGGCGACGCTCGCCTCGCCCAAGCCGTAGCGAGCCGCGGCTTCGATCATCCCGTCGAGCAGACGCCGGCGCTGGCTCGACTCCCCGGCTGGTTTAGGCACGGGCCGATCTAACCACGCCCCGCGGCGACCGGATCAGGCGACCGTCTTCGCCGCCAGCCTTTCCGGGCTCACTCGGACCACGTCCCAGACCAGCCCCGCCTTCTCCAGCCCGTTGATGATCAGGGCGGAGATGTCGACCTGCCACCAACGCAGGCCGTGGGTGGCCGAGGTCGGGAAGGCGTGGTGGCTGTTGTGGTAGGCCTCGCCAAGGGTCGGGATCGCGATCAGCGCCAGGTTGCGCGAGTGGTCGGTGGTCTCGAATTCGCGCCGGCCGAAGGTGTGGCAGAGCGAGTTGATGCTGTAGGTGAAGTGGTGGAGGACGAAGACCCGCACCAGCCCGCCCCAGAGCAGGCCGGTGACGCCGGTGAAGACGCTGCCGCCGATGACCCAGCCGGCGGCGAAGGGGAGTAGTAGGCCGAGGATCGCCCAGTAGATGAAGGTGCGGTCGACCCAGGAGATCACCGGGTCCTCGATCAGGTCCGGCGCGAAGCGTTCCTTGCTGCCGCGCTGGGTGTGGATGAAGATCCAGCCCATGTGAGCGTGGAAGAGGCCCTTCAGCGCCCCCTTCCAGCCGCCGCCGTGGTCGACGTGGGGGCTGTGCGGGTCGCCGTGTTCGTCGGAGAAGGCGTGGTGCTTACGGTGGTCGGCGACCCAGGAGATCACCGGCCCCTCGATTGCGGCCGATCCCAAAATCCCGAACAGGCCGCGCAGCCACGGGTAGGTCTTGAAGGAGCGGTGGGTGAGGAGGCGGTGGAAGCCGACGGTGATCCCGAGGCCGGTGAGGAAGTACATGCCGACGAAGAGGAAGAGGTCGCTCCAGTGCAGAGCGCTCCCCCAGACCTGCCAGCCGGCGAAGCCGATGGCGAGGAAGGGGATCAGGGTGACGAGGCCGGTGATGATCCGGTCGCGGGTCTCGTTCTCGACGGGCTGAATGTCTGATGGCAGTGGGCCTACGGTCGTCATCGCGGGCGATCATACGCGTAGATGCTGAGGGTTTCCTGAAAACTTTCGGTCGGCGAGCCAGCCGATAGCGGGCTGATCGCGAGTCGGTAGGGTGCCCAACCATGCCGTTTGCCACCACCGCGCCGCTGCGCCGAGAGATCGAGACGCGCCTCCCGGAGCGGCCCTTCACGATCGAGTTCTGGGACGGGTCGAGGCTTCCCTCCACCTCCGGGAACGGGCCGGTCTTCAGCCTCCGCTCGCCGCGCGCCGCCGCCCACGTGCTGCGGGCGCCGGGCCAATTGGGCCTCGGGCGCGCCTACGTCAGCGGCGAGCTCGAGGTCGACGACATCGACGCCGTGATCGGGGTGCTCGACAGCTGGCAGCCGCCCTCGCTCGACGCCGCCGACAAGCGGGCGCTGCTGCTGGGCGCGGTCCGCGCCACCGGGCTGACGCTGCCGCCGAGGCGGCCGGCGGCCGAGCTGCGGCCGAGCGGCCGCCGTCACAGCAAGGAGCGCGACGCCCGCGCCGTCCGTCACCACTACGACGTCTCCAATGAGTTCTTCGAGCTCTTCCTCGGACCGACGATGGTCTACAGCTGCGCGATCTGGCGCGGCGGCGAGAAGAAGACGCTGGAGGAAGCCCAGGAGGAGAAGCTCGACACGGTCGCCCGCAAGCTGGCGCTGAAGGAGGGCGAGCGTGTGCTCGACGTCGGCTGTGGCTGGGGCGGCTTCCCACTCTGGGCGGCAACGAAGTACGGCTGCAACGTGGTCGGCATCACCCTCTCGCCGCCGCAGGCCGAACGGGCGCGGCAACGGGCCGAGGAAGCGGGCGTCGCCGATCGGGTCGACGTGCGGGTGATGGACTACCGCGATCTCGCCACCAGCGGCGAGAAGTTCGACGCGATCGCCAGCATCGGCATGGTCGAGCACGTCGGCTCGGCCAACATCGACCTCTACGCGCAGACGCTGGCCGGCCTGCTGGAGCCGGGGGGGCGCCTGCTCAACCACGGCATCACCCGCCTCCGCCACACCGACCCCGAGGCCGGCGCCTTCTCCGAGCGCTACGTCTTCCCCGACGCGGCGCCGCTGCACCTCTCGCGCAACCTGCTGGCGCTGGAACGGGCGGGCTTTGTCGCCCACCACGTCGAGGACTTCGGTCCCGACTACGCGGAGACCCTGAAGCACTGGGCGCAGAACCTCGACGCCAACCTCGATCAGGCGACCCACCTCGCCGGCCCGGAACGGATCCGCGTCTGGCGCCTCTACCTGCGGATGGCGAGGAACGGCTTCGAGAGCCGCTTCCTCAATATCTACCAGGCGCGCTGCGAGCTGACTTGAGGGTCACACCCGGCTTTCACCGTCGGGTTTGACACAGATTTGGCGTTAAGTGTTGCTGCGTCGGCGCTGATTGGTGAAAGTGACACATGCGTGCTCAGCTGAACACGCATGTGTCATAACACTCTAAGCAAGGAGCATTGTATGAAACACAAGCGCAGTTTGCGGCGCCTCGCGCTGGGCCTTGGTGGCCTGCCTGGCCATGGCCGTACCGCTGGTCGGGGCGTCGAGCGCCTCGGCGGACCGGGGCGTCGTCTACGAAGCGTTCCTGCAGCCGACGCAAGCATTTGCCTACGCCGGCGGGGCGTTGCAGTCGGGCGTCTACTACAACGTCGCCTTCTACGAAGGCTCGGGCACGGTCAGTGTCTGCGAGAAAGCGACCTCGTCGAACGGGACCATAATGAGCCGCCGGTGCGCCAACAACGAAGCCGGCAGCCAAACCGACCTCAATTTCGACGGCGAATGCGCGAACAGCTTGCCGATGGCAATGTGGATCGGGAACAACTCGTCGTTCGCCCACACGATCAGGGGTGTCTTCGACACCCACTGCTGAGATGGGAGACCGATTGGCACGGGAGGGCGCGCTGCGCCCTCCCGTAATTCGATTGTGCGTCGCCGTGGCTCTCGCGACGACCCTCCTCTGCGGCTGCGGGAGTGGCGGGGCCGTGCAGAACGAAGCGACGGCGGCAGCGCAGCCGCCGCCGGCCAAGCGAGAAATCCACGAAACGCTGCGCCTGGGTCGCCGCTACATGAGCGTGCTGCGAGGGGCTGGGGAACCGCTGCCGCGTGGGCTCGTGGGGAGCGTCCAGCGCCGCGAGTACGGCACCGGCCAGCGGGGCTGGTACGCGACCTCGGTCGGGCTCGCCGGCATCTACCTGGTCCCGGCGCGCCAGCACCTCTGCCTGTTCAGCACCAACCACGTCTCCTCGAACTGCTTCCCGCTCGACCAGGTGGCGCAGGGCTCGGCTTCCTCGGTGGTCTGCTCGCCCTATCTGCAGCCGGGCACGATCGAGTTCGCCGGCATCGTCCCCGACGGCGCGCACGCCGTGACGGTCATCCGTCAGCACCGCGAGCGCCTGCGGGTGCCGGTCGTCCACAACGTCTTCGTCTTCGACATCCCCCAGCAGAGCGCGATCCCCCGTGCGATCGCGTGGCGGGCGGACGGCACGCGCCACCGCATTCCGCCCGGGATCCAGCTGGCAGCGGCGCGCCTTCCCTGCTGAGAACCTAGACCGGGAAGCCTGAGGCGACGTCGGGGATCGCCCAGTTGGCGCCGGCCTGGTGCAGATCCTCGACGCTGAAGTTGCCGGTGGCGACGCCGACGACCTCGATGCCGGCGCCGTGGCCGGCGACGACGTCGCGGGGGGTGTCGCCGACGGAGATCGCGTTGCTGTCGGCGAGGACGCCGCCGAAGACGAGCTTGCCGCGTTCGAGCGCGCAGCGGGTCAGCTCGGTGCGCTGGTTGGAGTCGGAGCCGTAGCCGCCGAAGGAGAAGAAGCGGTTGAGGCCGGCGCGGGCGAGCTTGATGTGGGCGGCCGCCTCGACGTTGCCGGTGGTGAGGCCGAGCAGGTGGCCGGCGTCGACCAGGCGGTCGAGCAGCTCCTCGATCCCCGGCATCACCCGGTAGCCGTCCGACTGGTCCACCGCGGCGGCGAGGTGGCGCAGGTAATGGCCCATCGCCGCCGCCAGCTCGCGCGGGTGGGGATCGCGGCCGAGGATGTTCTGCAGCGCCACCCGCCCCACTTCCGGGTCGGTCATCCCCGACTCCGTCACCTCGCGGATGTCGAGCGGGTTGCCGTACAGCTCGACGAAGGCCCGTTTCCAAGCCTCGCCCCCGGCCCCGCCGGTGGTGATCAGGGTCCCGTCTATGTCAAAGAGAATGGCCTCGATCACTAGAGCCGCAGCGTATCGCCACCCCTCCCAGTCCCCGCAATTCCGTGGTTCCTAACGCACGCTATACGTGCAAAAGGAACCACGAAACAGGAGTCAGAGCGGATCTAGCGATCGCGTGGTTCCCTAGGCACCTATGTGGTGCAAAAGGAACCACGACTTTGCCGAGGGCGTCTGCCGGAGCTCTGTTGTGGAGGGGCCCGGTACTCCTCTGGAAGAATGTTCGGTTGCTCCTATGTAAAGTCACCGCCGCAATCTGCGCTGCCGCCGAGCCTCTCTGAGGATCGACGGGGTTGCTGGGTGATTGATCAAATTCCGAATCAATCAACAGCAACCAGACCCGACGGGCGAGGCGGCGTTTGAGGTAGGGCAGCGCTTCGCGCCGGTCGAGGCGATGGCGGATGCACTTGCCCTAGGAGGCGAGGATCGGGACGACGCCGGCCAGGCGGGCGAATTTGGCATCAGAGCCCAGCCGTCTGGTGTCGGCGGTCTCGGCCACGAGCTGTCGCTAAGACGAAAGGCGGCGTGCGACGTAAAGACGGAAAAGAGGTATAGGCGCCCTCCTTTATCGGCGCCCCTCAGTGTTCGCTCTCGAGCAGGTCGCGCTGGGCGAGCGTGTAGAGCAGCGCCAGGGAGGGGAGGACGAGGATGGCGGCGGCGGCGAAGACGATGAAGATGATGGTCATGGTCGGGCCGGGGGCCGCGGCCTGGTCGATGCGGAGGCTGGTTGGCAGCAAGTAGGGGAACTGGGCGACGCCCCAGCCCCAGATCACGGCGATCACGGCACCGGCGGCGAGCGGGCGCAGGGGCCGGCGGCCGCCGCGGAGAAGTACGGCGAGGAGGACGGCGCCGCAGGCCAGGGAGAGGACCACCAGCGGCAGGCCCTGGCTGGTGAGGCGGTCGAAGACGTAGCGGGCTTCGGCGTGGAGGGCGACGAGGCCGGCGACGGCGAAGGCGCCCGCGACCACGGCGGCGCCCAGGGCGCGGCGCTCGAAGTAGCGCTCCATCTCCTCGTCGCCGCCGCCGTGACGGGCGTCGCCGACGAGGAAGACGGCGGCGAGGTAGGCGCCGGTGGCGACGAACATCGTCCCGATCAGCAGCGGCAGCGGCTGCAGCCAGGTGCTGAAGGCGTCGCCGTTGCCCTGCGCCGGGACGTTGCCGGCGGCGATCGCGCCGATCACCGTGCCCATGAAGAACGGGGTCAGGACCGAGGAGACGGCGAAGGTCGCCCCCATCGCCCGCCGCCCCTGCAGGCCGACGATCGACTTGCGGAAGGCGAAGCCGGCGCCGCGCAGGACGATCCCCAGCGCCGCCAGGGCGATCGGCACGTACAGGGTGGTGAAGATCGCGCTGAAGGCCGAGGGAAAGGCGGTCCAGAGGACGACGAGGACGAAGATCAGCCAGACGTGGTTCGCCTCCCAGACAGGGGTGAGCGAGCGCTGGATCAGGTCGCGCGGCCGCTCCCCCCGCTCCGACCCGCCGGCGATCAGGTCCCAGAACCCGCCGCCGAAGTCGGCCCCGCCGAACAGCGCGTAGAACGTCGCCCCCACCCAGAGGATCGCCGCCGCCGCATCCGCCTTGCTCACGACGCCGCCTCCTCTTGCTGGGGGGCGTAGGGGGTTTGGACGGCTTCGGCGCCCTGGTCGCGCCAGCGACGGGACATCGCGCGGAGGACGAGGACGGCGGCCGTGCCCAGGGCGGCGTAGAGGAGCAGGACGAGGCCGAAGGTGAACCAGATCCCCTTCGCGTTGGTCACCGCTTCGGAGGTGCGCATGTAGCCCTGGACGATCCAGGGCTGGCGGCCGACCTCGGTGACGATCCAGCCGCACCAGAGCGCCAGGATCGCCGCGGCGCCGGTCACCGAGACGATGCGCAGGAACCATGGCGTGCGGGGGATGTCGCGCTGTTTCCACCAGACCACCGCGGTCCAGACCCCGAGCAGGAGCAGCGCCGTCCCGATCCCGACCATCGTGTCGAAGGAGAGATGCAGCAGCGTGTTCGCCGGCGGCCGTTCGTCCGGGGGGATGTCGTTCAGCCCGGTGACGTGGGTGTGGGAGCTGAAGCCGACCAGGAAGGAGTCGAGGTTGGGGATGCCGATCCCCCACTTCACCCCGTCGGCGGTGCAGATGCCGCCGATCCACTCGGTCTGGTGGGGGCCGCTTTCCTGGATGCACTCCATGCCGGCGAACTTGGCCGGCTGGTTGTCGGCGACCGCGCGGGCGGCGGTGTCGCCGACGAAGAGCTGGATCGGGGTCGCGATCAGCCCGATCGTCAGCGGGATCAGCAGCCCCAGCCGGTGCAGGCGATCGCGCCGGCCCTTCAGCATCCCCACCGCGTAGATCGAGGCGACGAGGAAGCCGACCACCATGTAGGCGGCGAGGATCATGTGCGGGACCTCGTAGCCGGTCGCCCCGTTGATCAGCACCTTCAGCGGTTCGACTTCGATCACCTTGCCGGCGGCGTTCAGGGTGAACCCCTGCGGCTGGTTCATCCACGAGTTGGCGGCGACGACCGAGAGGGCGCCGCCGACGCCGGTGATCACCATCGGCACCCCGGACCAGAAGTGCGTCCAGCCGGAGAGCCGCTTCCAGCCGTAGATGTAGATCGCGAGGAAGATCGCCTCGAGGAAGAAGAAGATCCCCTCGATCGCGAAGGCGACCCCGAAGGCGGCGGCGAAGCGGTCCATGAAGCGCGGCCAGAGCAGGCCGAACTCGAAGCTGAGCACGGTGCCGGTGACGGCGCCGACGGCGAAGGTCAACGCCATCGCTTTCGACCAGCGTTTGGCGAGCTCGATCGCCGCCTCGTCGCCCTTCTTCAGGCCGATGTAGTTGGCGACCAGGATCGTCGCCGGCAGGGCCACCCCGATGCAGGCGAGGACGATGTGGAAGCCGAGGGTGAACGCCATCTGCTCGCGGGCGGCGAGCAGGTTCGAGGCCGACGCCGCGAGCGGGATCACTTCCAGCCGCGGTAGCGGCGGATCAGCGCGTTGGTCGAGCTGTCGTGGCGCAGCTCCGGCTCGGCCTCGGACTCCAGCTCGGGGATGATTGCCTTCGCCAGCACCTTGCCCAGCTCCACCCCCCACTGGTCGAAGGAGTCGATCCCCCAGATCGCCCCCTGGGTGAAGACGCTGTGCTCGTACAGAGCCACCAGCGACCCCAGCGTCGCCGGCGTCAGCCGCTCGGCGAGGATCGTGTTCGAGGGACGGTTGCCCTCCATCACCCGGTGCGGGACGATCGCCTCCGCCGTCCCCTCCGCCCGCACCTGCTCCGGCGTTTTGCCGAAGGCGAGCGCTTCGCCCTGGGCGAAGACGTTGGACATGAGGATGTCGTGGTGGTCGCCGAGCGGGTTGAGCGAGTGGGCGAAGCCGATGAAGTCGCAGGGGATCAGCCGCGTCCCCTGGTGGATTAGCTGGTAGAAGCTGTGCTGGCCGTTGGTCCCCGGCTCGCCCCAGAAGACCTGACCGGTCTCGTAGTCGACGCGGGCGCCGTCGAGGGTGACGTGCTTGCCGTTCGACTCCATCGTCAGCTGCTGCAGGTAGGCGGGGAAGCGATGCAGGTATTGGTCGTACGGGAGGACGGCGCAGGTCTCGGCGCCGAAGAAGTCCGCGTACCAGACCGCCAGCAGGCCCATCAGCAGCGGCAGGTTGGCGCCGCTCGGGGCGGTGCGGAAGTGCTCGTCCATCGCGTGGAAGCCGCCGAGCATCTCCGCGAAGCGGGCGGGGCCGATCGCCAGCATCGTCGAGAGCCCGATCGCCGAGTCCATCGAGTAGCGGCCGCCGACCCACTCCCAGAAGCCGAACATGTTGTCGGTGTCGATGCCGAACTTCGAGACCTCCTCGGCGTTGGTCGAGACGGCGACGAAGTGCTTGGCGACCGCGTCCTCGTCGCCGCCCAGCCCGGCCAGCGACCACTCGCGCGCGGTGCGGGCGTTGGTCATCGTCTCCAGAGTGGTGAAGGTCTTCGAGGAGATGACGAAGAGCGTCTCGGTGGGGTCGAGGTCGCGGGTCTTCTCGGCGAAGTCGGTGCCGTCGACGTTCGAAACAAACCGGAAGGTCGTCTCGCGGCTGTAGTGCTTGAGCGCCTCGTAGGCCATCACCGGACCGAGGTCGGAGCCGCCGATGCCGATGTTGACGATGGCGCGGATCGGCTTGCCGGTGTGGCCGCGCCACTCCTCCGAGCGCACCCGCTCGCAGAACGCGGCCATGCGGTGGAGGGTCTCGTGCACCTCCCTGACCACGTCCACCCCGTCGACGACGAGCGAGCGCTCGCGCGGCATCCGCAGCGCCACGTGCAGGACCGCGCGGTCCTCGGAGACGTTGATGTGCTCGCCGGCGAACATCGCGTCGCGGCGCTCGAAGACGCCGCGCTGCTGGGCCAGCGCATCGAGCAGCAGCAGCGTCTCGTCAGTGACGCGGTTCTTCGAGAAGTCGAGGTAGAGGCCGGCGCCCTCGGCGACCAGCCGCTCCCCCCGCTCGGGGTCGGCGGCGAAGAGCTCGCGCAGGTGCGCGCCGCCGATCTTCTCGAAATGGGCCTCGAGCTCGGCCCAGGCGGGCGCTTGCCTCAGCTCGCTCATCGCTCAGGAACCTATACCCCGGAGCGACGGCTCAGCCCGCGGCGACCCCGCTCTTTGACCCGATCGTCTCCAGCATCTCGGTCCAGGACTTGTTGAAGGCCTCTTTGCCCTCCTCCTGGAGGCGCGCCGCCAGGGCGGCAACGTCGATCCCGGCCTCGGCGAACTCGGCCAGGACCTGCTCGGCGTTGCCGCCGTCTTTCGGGAAGAGCTCCTTGACCTCGCCGTGGTCGGCGAAGGCGTGCAGGGTCGGCTCCGGCATCGTGTTGACCGTGAACGGCGAGGCGAAGGCCTCGATGTAGAGGGTGTCGGAGGCTTCGGGGTCCTTGGTCCCGGTGCTGGCCCAGAGCAGCCGCTGCGGGCGCGCGCCCTCGTTCGCCAGCCGCAGCCAGCGGTCTGAGGCCAGCAGCTCGTGGTAGGCGCGGAAGGCTCGGCCGCCGACCGCGATCCCGAGCCGGTTGACGAGATGGTCGGGCACGTCGTGGCCGACCGCCACGTCCCAGCGGCTGATGAAGAGCGAGGCGACGGAGGCGACGTTGGGGTCGAGGCCGGCCTCGATCCGCCGCTCCAGCCCGCGCATGTAGGCCTCGGCGGCGCCGAGGTACTGCTTGTCGTCGAAGAGCAGGGTGACGTTGATCGGCACCCCGGCGAAGATCGACTCCTCGATCGCCTCCCGCCCGGCCTCGGTGCCGGGGATCTTGATGTAGAGGTTGGGCCGTTCGCCCTTGGCGTGGAGCGCCTTCGCCTCCTCGATCGTCGCCGTCGCGTCGTCGGCGATCAGCGGCGAGACCTCGAGCGAGCAAAAGCCGTCGACGCAGGCGGTGCGGCGATGGACGTCGGCGAAGAGGTCGGTGGCATCGCGCAGATCGGCCAGCGCCAGCTCGAAGAAGATCTTCTCGTTCTCGTTGGCGCCGACGCCCTCGCCGGCGGCCGCCTTCGGCGCCAGCTCGGCGATCTGCTCGTCGTAGGCGTCGCCGCCGGAGATCGCCTTGTCGAAGATCGTCGGGTTGGAGGTCAGGCCGGTGACGGAGAGGTCGCGGATGTAGCCCTCCAGCACCCCCTCGCGGAGCATCGCCCGGGTGATGTTGTCGAGCCAGAGGCTCTGGCCCAGTTCGTGCAGCCGCTGCGTCGGCTTCATTTGGAGCGCCCCCTTCAGGTCGTTGGGTTTGCGGTGATGCGCTCGGCGACCTCGCGCGCCACCTTGGCCACGTTCTCGACGGTGAACCCGAACTCGGCCTCGACGTCCTTGAACGGCGCCGACTGGCCGAAGGTGGTCATCCCCATGATGGCACCCTCGGATCCCACCCATTTCTCCCAGCCGAGCGGCGAGCCCTCCTCGATCGCGAGACGGGCGGTGACGTCCGGCGGCAGCACCTCGTCGCGGTACTCCCGGTCCTGCTTTTCGAAGATCTCCCAACAGGGGAGGCTGACGACGCGGCTGCGGATTCCCTCCTCCTGCAGCTGCTCGTGGGCGCCGACGGCGAGCTGGACCTCGCTGCCGGTGGCGATCAGGATCAGCTCCGGATCGCCGTCCTCCGGATCGGCGAGGACGTAGCCGCCGCGCTGGGCGCCCTCGGCTGAGGCGTACTTGGCGCGGTCGAGCACCGGCACGTTCTGGCGGGTCAACACCATGGCGACCGGGCAGTGGGTGCGGTCGAGCGCCATCTTCCACGCCTCGACCGTCTCGTTGGCGTCGGCGGGACGGATCACGTCGAGGTGCGGCATCGCCCGCAGCGCAGCGAGCTGCTCGATCGGCTGGTGCGTCGGGCCGTCCTCGCCGAGGCCGATCGAGTCGTGGGTGAAGAGGTGGATCACCGGCAGCTCCATCAGCGCCGAGAGGCGGATCCCGGCGCGGCCGTAGTCGGAGAAGGTGAGGTAGGTCGACCAGAGCGGGCGCAGCTTCGCCGTTGACATCCCGTTGCAGGCCGCCGCGGCGCCGTGTTCGCGGATCCCGAAGTGGATCTGGCGACCGTCGAAGCTGCCGGGCTCGAACTGGTCGGCGTCGCCGAGGCGGACCGAGGTCGAGTCGGTGAGGTCGCAGGAGCCGGCGAGCAGCCACGGCACCCGCTCGGCGATCGCGTTCTGGACCTTGTTCGAGGCCTTGCGGGTGGCGAGCCCCTTCTCTTCGTCGGCCTCGAAGGAGGGCAGGTCGGCGTCCCAACCGTCGGGCAGGCCGCGCCGCTGCATCGTCTCCAGCTCACCGGCTTTCTCGGGGTTGTCGCCCTTGTAGCCGTCGAACCTCTCGACCCAGGCGGAGTGCGCCTCGGCGCCGCGCTGGCCGATCACCTCGTCGAAGTGCTCGCGGACGCCGTCGGGGACGAGGAACTGCGCGTCCTCGGGCCAGCCGTAGGCCCGCTTGGTCAGCTTGATCTCGTCCTCGCCGAGCGGTTCGCCGTGGGCGGACTCGGTGTCCTGCTTGTTCGGCGCGCCCCAGCCGATGTGGCTGTCGACGACGATCAGGGTCGGGCGGCCGGTCTCGGCCTTGAACTCGTCGAAGGCGCGGCCGAGCAGGCCGGTGTCGTTGGCGTCGCCGACCCGCAGCACGTTCCAGCCGTAGCCCTCGAAGCGGCTGAGCACGTCGTCACTGAAGGCCAGGGCGGTGTCGCCGTCGATCGAGATGTGGTTGTTGTCGAAGATCCAGCAGAGGTTGTCGAGCTTGAGGTGGCCGGCGAGCGAGGCGGCTTCATGGGAGACACCCTCCTGCAGGCAGCCGTCGCCGGCGAGCGCGTAGGTGTCGAAGTCGAAGAGCTCGGCGCCGTAGGTGGCGCCCAGCCACTTCGAGGCCATCGCCATCCCGACCGAGGTGCCGACGCCCTGGCCGAGCGGGCCGCTGGTGGTCTCGATGCCGGTGGTCCAGCGGTACTCCGGGTGGCCCGGCGTGCGCGAGTGGAGCTGGCGGAAGTTTTCGATCTCCTCCAGCGAGCAGGCCGGCTCGTCGAGGACGTTGTAGTCGGCGTCGACTTTGCGGACGCCGGCGAGGAAGAGCATCGAGTAGATCAGCATCGAGGCGTGGCCTGCGGAGAGGACGAAGCGGTCGCGGTTCGGCCAGATCGGGTTGGCCGGGTCGTAGCGGAGGTGGTTCTGCCAGAGCTCGTAGGCGACCGGCGCCATCGACATCGGCGTCCCCGGGTGGCCGGAGTTCGCCTTCTGGACGGCGTCCATCGAGAGGGTGCGGATCGTGTTTATGCAGAGCTGATCTATGTCTTGCGCCATGGGTTCCCGATCCTAGATGTTCGGCGGCCCGCTCTATCCCGTGGCCGTCAGGGTTCGATCCGGGTAACCGTCCCGTCCCCGTTATTTGCGATCCAAACCGCGTCGCCGCCGACCGCGACGGCGCCGGGTTCGGGGCCGACGTGGAGCGGGTCACCTTCCACTTCGCCGGTTTCGAGGTCGATCCGGGTCACGGTGTCATCGCCGGCGTTGGCGACCCAGACGGTGCTGGTGCCGGCATCGATGCCGCCTGGTTTGGCACCGACATCGATCTGGCCCTGCACCTGGTGAAGTGAGGGATCGATCTCGGTCACCGTGCCCCGCGGCGGGTTGGTTACCCAGATGATTCCGTGGGCGACGGTGATGCCGGCGGGGCGGGGTCCTGCCAGGATCGGTTCCCCGGGCTTGAGCGTGCCGAGGTCGATCCGGCGCACGCTGGCGGTCGAGGAACTCGAGGCCCAAAGGCCGCCGGCGCCGACGGCGAGTCGCAGCGGCGCCGCCTGCGGCGGCAGCTGGGTGCGGATGCGGCTGTCGTTTTCGGCGTTGACGACGGCGATCCCGCTCCCGTCTTCGTCCGCGACCCAGACACGACGGGGCTTGGCGCTTAGGGCGATTGCCCCGGGGGCACCGGGAATTTCGATCACCTGCTTCTCCTGCAGGGTCTTCGAATCGAGGCGCAGCAGCTCGTGCCGCCGTGGGTTGGTCACCCATAGCCATTTGCTGCCGATCGCGACGCCGGAGACGCCGGGCTGCACGGTGACCTGCCGGAGCACATTGCCATTGCTCGGGTCAAGTCGAGTCACGGTGCCGTCGCGCTCGCTCGTCACCCAGGCGCCCTGCGCGTCTGCGGTGACCCGCAGCGGCGGGGTGCCGACCGCGATCGGGGCCGACACGTCGGGGCCACCTTCCCCGAGCAGGAGGAAGAGAACGGCCGCTACCACCGCGACGACGATGATCGCCATCCCGCTGAGGAGACAGGCGGCCGCCCGTCCCCCCAATCGGCCAAACCAGCGCTGGGAGCGGTTGGGCGCCGTGGTGCGCTCGCTGCGGTCGCGGGAGAGGACGGCAGTTGGGCGGACGTCGGAGCCCTTGGCGGCGCGGGCGGCGGCGATCAGCTCGCCGGCGCTGCGGTAGCGCCGGGCCGGGTCTTTGGCGACGGCGCGGCGGATCGCCTCGTCGATCCCCTCGGGCAGTTCCGGCTCGGCGTCGGATTCGGCTCGCTCGAAGGGCGCGATCCCGGTCAGCGCCTCATACAGGACGCAGCCAAGCGAGTAGACGTCGGCAGCAGTGCCCATCGAGTCGCCGCGCCACTGCTCCGGCGACATGTACTGGGCGGTGCCGACGACCGAGGCGCTGCTGGCAGGCCCGCTCTCGTCAAAGGCTTTGGCAAGGCCGAAGTCGGAGAGGTAGGCGCGGTCGCCCTCGACGAGGATGTTGTGCGGCTTGACGTCGCGGTGGACGATGCCGGCGGCGTGGGCTGCATCGAGCGCGTCGGCAACCTGGCCGAGCAGGTCGAGGGCGCCTCCGGGCGGCAGCGGTCCCTCCTTGTCGATCAGGTGGCGCAGGTCGCCGCCTTTGACCAGGCGCATCGCCACGATCAGCTCGCCGTCGACCTCGCGCGAGTCGTAGACCGGCACCACCGAGGGGTGCTCGAGCCGCGCGGCAAGGCGGGACTCGCGCAGGAAGCGCTCGCGGAAGCCGCCGCGGTCGGCGAGCTCGCGGGCGATCACCTTCAGCGCCACCGGCCGGTCGAGTCCGAGGTGCGTCGCCCGGTAGACGACGCCCATCCCACCGCGCGCGATCAGCGCCTCGATGCGGTAGCCGGCGACCTCGGAGCCGATTGAGAACTCTGCCACTCGCCGGGTTATATAGGCGAACGGGGCGACTTCCTCTCGAATAGTGAGAGGAAGTCGCCCTGTTGCAGCAGCGGCGGTTGCCGCTACGAGACCGGCTGCCAGGCGACGACCGGGCCGATGGTGGTGGTCACTTCGCCGCCGGAGTAGCCGACTGCTTCGGTGAAGCTGCGGCGGCCGCTGGCGACGTCGATCACCGACAGTGCCTGTTCTTCGCCGGTGGCGGTGAAGGTGGCGACCTTCCTGCCGTCGGAGGAGAAGACGCTGTTGGTCTGCGAGTTGTCCGGCAGTTCGGCCAGCTTGCGGCCCTTGCCGCCGATCTTCTTCACCCAGAGGCCCTGGTCGCGGCGGAAGAGGATCGTGCGGCCGTTGGCGGTCGCGTCCTCGACGTAGGCCGAGCCGGCGCCGGCGATCAGCTTGCGGACGTGCTTGCCCTTCTCGTCCATCACGTAGATGTCCGCGTAGGCGCTGGGGCCTTCGCCGCTCTCGCCGCGGCTGTAGACGATCGTCTCGTCGAGGTCGCGGGGGGCGAACTCGTCGATGCTCGGGGTGCGGGTGAGGCGCCGCAGCTTGATCCCCGCGGGGCGGACCGTGAAAATGTCGTCCTCGGTTTCGCCGGCCGGGGTTTCGATCGCGCGCACGAAGGCGATCGTGCAGCCGTCCGGCGAGAACGAAGCTTCGCTCTCGTCGCTCGACGAGGGGGCCAGCGCGTGAGGAGCGCCGCCGGCGACGCTGACCGTGTAGAGGTTGTGCAGCTGGCCCGAAGCCGTCCGCCGCTCGAAGAGCACGTACTTGCCGTTGGGGGCGACAAGCGGCCGCGAATCGACATCAGAGCCGGTGGTCAACTGGCGCTGGCCGGAGCCATCGGCCCGCATCGCCCAGATGTCCCCTTCGCGGACGAAGGCAATCGTGTGCCCATCGGCCGAGAACGACGGTTCGCTGTCGGAGGGGTTATCCGTCAGCTGGTTGAGGCGCTGGTCCTTGACCGCGAACAGCCCCCCTTCGGGCGCTTTCGACGGCAGTACTTTGCCTTCTTCTTCGTAAGTGCGGTGGTCTTCGGTGACCTTGGAGAAGACGATGGCCCCGCCGGACGCCGAGGCGGCGGCCGGAACGATCAAGACGATAAGGGCGAGCACGATTCCAACAACGCTTTTCTTGAACATCGGATGCTCCTTTCCGAGCGATCAGTGATTGGCATGCACCGATGCTCGAATCTGGAGCCGTACCCGCCAACGACACCCGCGCCACCCTCCGAGCCACAGATGGCCCGGTTCGGGTCAGCCGCGAGTCCGCGTCAGCCCTTGTACAGCAAGGACTCATGCGGACTCGATGAGGCGGGTCAGCGGGGGCGGTCCAAGCCCAGCTCGATGACGCGGGCGGCGATTTGGCGGGGGCGGTCGCGGCCGGCGTCGCCGGAGATATTGAGCTTGGCGGCAAGGGCGTCGAGGCGGCGCTGGGCGGTGCGCTCGCTGACGTGGAGCTCGGCGGCGATCTCGGCGCGGGTGGCGGGGCGGCCGGCGAAGGCGCCCTCGCTGCGGTAGGGGGCGACGAGGGCCGCGGCCGTCGCCCGCTCCTCCTCGTTCAGGGCAACGGAGGGCTCACTCGCCGCCACGGTCGCGCCGACTGGGGTAACCGAGCCGGTCGAGACTTCGAGCCGGCAGGCGCCGACGATCAGGGTGTCGCCGTCGCGCAGGCGTCGCGGCCGGTCCAGCGGCTCGCCGTTGAGAGCGGTGCCGTTGCGACTGTCGAGGTCGGTCGCCATCAGCACGTCGCCGCGCCGTTCGATCTCCAGGTGGTTCCAGGACACCGCCTCGTCCTCGAGCACCACGTCGGCCTCAGGCGAACGCCCGACCACCGTCCGCTCGCCGCTCAGCGCAACCGAGTGCGGCGCCTCACCACTGGAGGAGACCCAAAGGCGGGGATCCATGGGCGGAGATTAAATCGACGGGCCGATTTCGCTCCATATAGGAGCGTTTTAGGCCCGTCGGCGACTACTAGTAGCGGTAGTGGTCGGGCTTGTAGGGGCCCTCGACGGGGACGCCGAGGTAGGCGGACTGCTCGGGGGTTAGCTCCGTGAGGTCGACGCCGAGCGCCGCCAGGTGCAGGCGGGCGACCTTCTCGTCGAGGCGCTTGGGCAGGACGTAGACCTGCGGCTCGCCCGCGTATTTGTCGTCGCGGCCGCCGAAGAGGTCGATCTGGGCGATCACCTGGTTGGTGAACGAGTTCGACATCACGAAGCTCGGGTGCCCGGTCGCGTTGCCTAGGTTCAGCAGCCGCCCTTCGGAGAGGACGATGATCGCTTTCCCATTGGGGAACTTCCACTCGTCGACCTGCGGCTTGACGTTGATCCGCTCGGCGTCGGACTCTTCCAGCGCCGCCATTTCGATCTCGTTGTCGAAGTGGCCGATGTTGCCGACGATCGCGTTGTGCTTCATCCGCCGCATGTGGTCGACGGTGATGATGTCCTTGTTGCCGGTGGCGGTGACGAAGATGTCGGCGCTCCCGACCACGTCGTCGAGGCGGCGCACCTCGTAGCCCTCCATCGCCGCCTGCAGGGCGCAGATCGGGTCGATCTCGGTGATGATCACCCGCGCGCCCTGACCGCGCAGCGAGTCCGCGCAGCCCTTGCCGACGTCGCCGAAGCCGCAGACGACGGCGACCTTGCCGCCGATCATCACGTCGGTGCCGCGGTTGATGCCGTCGATCAGCGAGTGGCGGCAGCCGTAGAGGTTGTCGAACTTCGACTTGGTGACCGAGTCGTTGACGTTGATCGCCGGGAACAGCAGGTCGCCGGTCTCGGCCAGCTGGTAGAGCCGGTGGACGCCGGTCGTCGTCTCCTCGGTCACGCCCTTGATCCCGGCGGCGATCCTGGTCCAGCGCTGCGGGTCCTCCTCGAGCGAGCGCTGCAGCGTCTGCAGGACGATCTTGAACTCTTCCGATTCGGCCGAGGCCGGGTCCGGCACCGAGCCGGCCTTCTCGAACTCGACCCCCTTGTGGACGAGCAGGGTCGCGTCGCCGCCATCGTCGAGGATCATGTTCGGCCCCTCGCCGTCGGGCCACATCAGCGCCTGCTCGGTGCACCACCAGTACTCCTCCAGCGTCTCGCCCTTCCAGGCGTAGACGGGGACGCCGGCCGCGGCGATCGCCGCGGCCGCGTGGTCCTGGGTGCTGAAGATGTTGCAGCTGGCCCAGCGCACCTCGGCCCCGAGCGCGACCAGGGTCTCGATCAGGACCGCGGTCTGCACCGTCATGTGCAGGGAGCCGGTGATCCGCGCCCCCTTCAGCGGCTGCGAGGCACCGAACTCCTCGCGGGTTTGCATCAGGCCGGGCATCTCGACCTCGGCGAGGGAGATCTCCTTGCGGCCAAAGTCAGCCAAGCCGATGTCGGCGACTTTGTAGTCCTGGGTCTCGGTTGCAGTCGTCGCGGTGTAAGTCATTCGAGCAATGTACCGTGCCGGTCGTGAGCGTGGCTGACACGGAGAAGCGGCTCGCCGCCGAGGCGGCCGCCGAGCTGGTCGAGAGCGGGATGACGGTGGGGCTGGGAACCGGCTCAACGGTGGCGCACCTGCTGCCCGCGCTCGCCCGCCGCGGGCTGAGCGACATCCGCTGCGTCGCCACCTCGGTCGCGACCGAGGAACAGGCCCGTGAGCTGGGGATTCCGGTCGAGGAGTTCGACCGCCTGCAGCAGCTCGACATCGCGATCGACGGCACCGACGAGGTGACTCCGGACGGCTGGCTGATCAAGGGCGGCGGCGGCGCCCACCTGCGGGAGAAGATCGTCGCCGCGGCGGCCGAGCGCTTCATCGTCATCGCCGACTCGAGCAAGCCGGTCGAGGCGCTGCGCGGCCCGGTGCCGCTGGAGCTGTTCGGCTTCGGCGCCGCCTCGACCCTGGCGCGGCTCGGCAACGCGGTGGAGCTGCGTGACGTTCCCCGCAGCCCCGACGGCGGCCTCATCGCCGACTACCGCGGCGGCGGCCTGGAGGACCCGGCGGCGCTGGCGGCGCGGCTGGAGGCAGACCCAGGCGTGGCCGCGCACGGGCTGTTCCCGCCGGAGATGGTCTCGGAGGTGTTCGTCGGCAGGGGCGACTCGGTGGACAGGCTGAACATCCAGCGCGTCTGAATTCGGACATCTCGTCACTCGATCCCGTGGATAGTGTGCGCAGGGTCCAGCGACTTCATCAGGAGGGGAGAGACCCGATGACCGACTTCAGCGGGCTGGCGATCGCCGGCCGGATCGCGACCCCGAACGACGCCGACTGGGACCAGGCGCGGATGGCCTGGAACCTCGCCGCCGACCAGCGCCCGAGCGCCGTCGCCCTCATCGAGAGCGCCGATGACGCGGCGAAGGTGGTGCGCTTCGCCGCCGAGAACGACCTGCGGGTAACCGCGCAGGGGAGCGGCCACGGTGCCCTCTCGCTGCGCTCATTGGAGGACACGATCCTGGTCAAGACCGAACGGATGCGCGGCGTCGAGGTCGACGCCGAGGCGCAGACGGCGCGGGTCGAAGCCGGGGTGCTGTCGCTGGAGCTGGCCGAAGCGGCCGGGGCGAAGGGGCTGAGCTCCCTTCCGGGCACCTCCCCCGACGTCTGCGTCACCGGCTTCACGCTCGGCGGCGGGCTGAGCTGGCTGGGGCGGCGTTACGGCTTCGCCTGCAACCGGTTGCGGGCGGTCGAGCTGGTGACCCCCGACGGCGAGGCGCGGACGGTCGATGCCGAGAACGAGCCCGACCTCTTCTGGGCGCTGCGCGGGGGCGGCGGCGACTACGGCGTGGTCACCGCGCTGCACGTGAACCTGGTGCCGATCGCCGACGTCTACGCCGGGGCGCTGCTGTTTCCGGCCGAGGTCGGCGCCGAGGGCGTCCGCGCCTACCGCGAATGGGCGGCCGGCGTCTCCGACGACGTCACCTCGGTGGTCCGCTTCCTGCGGCCGCCCGACGTGCCCGACGTGCCCGAGTTCCTGCGCGGCAAAGCGCTGCTGACGATCGACGGCGCCTGCATCGGCGACCAGGCCAAGGGCGAAGCCGCCTTCGCGCCGCTGCGCGAGATCGGCGAGCCGATCCTCGACACCTTCGGCCAGATCCCGGCGCTGGGCCTTTGCAAAATCCACATGGACCCGGAGCACCCGGTGCCGGGCCTGGGCCATCACCGGGTCCTGCGCGAGCTCTCCGACGAGGCGATCGACGCCTTCGTCGGCGTCGCCGGAGCGGAGTCGGGCTCGCCGCTGCTGCTGACCGAGATCCGCCACCTCGGCGGCGCCCTCGGCCGGCCGGATCCGAACGGCGGCGCCCTCTCCCACCTCGACGCCGACTGGGTAATGTTCGGGGTCGGGATGGTGATGAGCCCGCAGATGGGCGAAGCCGTAGAGGCCGGCCTCGACCGCATCCACGAGGCGATGGAGCCCTGGGCGGCCGACGGCGGCTACTTCAACTTCGCCGACCGCCCCTGCGACACCGACGCGATCCTCCCGCCCGACGTCTGCGCCCGCCTCGCCGAGGTCAAGCGCAAGTGGGACCCCGACCGCCGCCTCGTCGGCAACCACGCGGTCTCACTGGACGCGGCCGCGTAGATCAGGGCGAATCGGCAGCGATCTCGGCGAGCCTGCGGTAGGACGGGTCGTCCTCGCCGACGAGGTCTGCCACGGTCTTCGCCGCCGCATCGACGTCGCTCGGAGTCGCTTCCGCGACCTCCTCGATGTCGCCCCAGTCCCTGGCCCGGTTGAAGAGAGACTTGAAGACCACAAGCGAGGCGCAATCCAGGACTGGAATCTGCTCCTCGGCCAGCGGCACCCAGAGGACTCCTTTGGCAACTTCCTCGTGCAACGGCAGGTTGTTGAGGAAGACGTCGACGGGAACGCCATCCCAGAAGAGGCGAGTCTGCCCCTCGCGTTTCACGGTCTTGATGTCCTCCTTGGAAACCCGAACACCGTCCGGCAGCGCTCCGAGCGCTCGCGCGCCATCGCTGGCGTCGACGAAGATGTTGACGTCGAGGTCGCGGGTCCCCCGCGGCTCTTCGACGCAGTAAGCGAGGGCGATAGCCCCACCGAAAGCGTGAGGCAGGGAATGGGCCTTGAGGGCCCGATGGATGGCCAGGAGCTTTTCGACCAGCTCGGGATTCATCGCTTACTCGCGTGAACAAGGCGGTCGGCCAGGCGTGGATAGGGCATCTTCGCGCGCGGCCGGTAGGGGAGCGCCTCCGCGAGTCCCACGACCTGGATGAGGATCTTCCCCGCTCGCTCGGGATCGACCGGGGGCTTGCGCTCAGCTATTTCGAGCCTTCCCCCCGCCGCGGTCACCACCCGCAGAAGCGCATCCGCCCCCGGCTCGCGATGCCCTCTCAGGTAGGCGCTGAGGACCGAGCGTGGTAGGCCCGCTCGTCGGGCGAGCTCTGCCTGAGTGAGACCGCTTTTATCTAGTGCCTCCTGGATCAGGACAGACGCGGAAGCGCCTCGGCTGTATCTGGTGAGCATTCACCAATGTTAGCTGATCCGCTAACGCAACCCAAGTGTGCTCAGAGTTCGCAGCCCTTTATGCCGTAAGCAGCGAGCAAAGAGTTGGCCTTCTTAAACGCGATTTCACTGTTGGTCAGAGAGGTGCCGGGGTCGGCCTTGACATTCTCGGCAGATTCCTTCATGGCTGCCACGATCGCTTCCACCTTCTTCTCGTCTCCGGCGGGCGCTGATAGTTCGCCGATTTCGCCGGCCACTTTTTCGTAAGAGCCAACGGTTTCCAACAGGGTGGCTTCGCGTTGAGCCACGCTTGGCACCTTGCCTTGCGCCTCTTTGGCGAGCTTCGCGATGTGCTCTTCCTTTTCCGATTGCAGCTTTCCGCAGATCGCTTCACCCTTCCGAGCGAATTCCGCCTTGGTCGGAGTTTCGTTGCCGCCACTGCCGCCGCAACCCGACAACACGACAAGCAGAACTGCCGCCGCTGCTGCAATAGGTATAAGCACTCGTTTCGCCACTTCTTCTCTTCTCCTACACATTCCTTGATTAAAGAAATTCAGTGTAGCTGGTTGTGATTCATAGGGTGAGTTAGGCACGCGCCGGGGACCTAGGTCCCCCGGCGCATCCTGCTCACGATCTATTCGGCGGTTACCGCCCAGGTTCCCCCGTTATTGGCGCTCGACGCTTCTTTGGCTATCGCAAAGGTCACGCCAGTCTTGTACAGATGCTTCGCCGCTTCCAATTCGACGTGGGTTGCCCCGAATTCTCCACCGTAGAAGCAAATCTCGCCGGGCTTCGCGGTCGGTTCTTCCACGCTGCCGAGACAATTGACAGGCGGCGTGATGAATCCTTCTTCTTTCCCGTCGACGCTGACCCAGTGGATGGACGTCGGCGCACTGGCAAGAGGAATGTTGAAGGACACCGCGGTGTTGAAGACGTTGTTGGCGTATCCGGCGCCACCCAGCGCCCAAGCGCCGGTCTCGGTCTTACCGCTGGGCAGCGTTTCGGTGAACCCGGTTTCGCCGGTCGCGCCGGTCGCTCCGGGTGCGCCGTTGGCACCGGTTTCCCCCGTTGCACCAGCTTCCCCCCTGGGCCCGGTTGCCCCCTGTTTACCCTGCACTCCGGCAGAGCCATTGGCACCGGCGGGACCCTGTGGGCCGGCAGGTCCCTGCGGACCAGTCGCGCCGGGCTTACCCGCGTACTTCTTGGCGATCTGAACGATCTTCTTTTCCTGCTTCTTGGTAAAGACGCCGGCGGCAAACGCGCTACCGGTCAACGCAGCGACAAGCGCCACGATCGCCACGACCAAACCGGCCGTACCGAGCTTGTTGTGTACTCGAGAGAGCAAAATTTCCCCCCTGGTTCGTTTAACGGTTATGGCGTCGACAAGGATGCGTTGACGTTGATCGCAGAGCGATCGGGCGCAAAAGCCCCATCTCACTTCGTCCCCTCTTCCAGCTTCTCCTATCCCGGACGCATCCCTGGCACGCCGGCGAGGCGAAGGTAGAATGCAAAGACCCCGATGTCAAGCACATTGCGGGTGACACCGTGCGCGAATCCGTCAAGCTAGGCTCGTACCACAGGCCTAGCTCGTCACGAAGAGCGGGCTTGGTTCTGTAACCGTGTAGCTCGCTGTCAACTTGGAGCTCGTCGCGCAGTTCGCACCGCTTTCAGCGGTATTGATGTTGACGATCGCGCTGATGGTCAGCGTAGCCGGGGCGCCGCCGGTGAGGGCACCAAGGGACGTTCCGTTCTGGGCGCTGTAGACACAGCTTTCGCCCAGAATTTCTATTGTCCACCTGAAACCCTTGGCCGCCACGCTGCCATTGCTCGCGATTTCGAGGATCCCGGTTTCTTCGAGGACTTTGGTCGAGGCGCTGCAGCCGCCAAAGGTCATGGTCCTCACGCTCTCCGAAATCGTGGTGCCGGATTCGTTGGTGGTTTTCCCACTCAGTTCCGAGCCGCTGCATGTGTCTCGGACCAAGCCCCCTCGGGTCTCGAGGATTGTCGTGCTGCTCGCCTTCAGCGTTGTCTTGATCGTGGTTCCCGCGGGGTAAGTGTGCGTCGCCGAGCAGGGGCTTTCGTTTCCTGAGCAGAGCTACGTCGCGGAGGCCGTACCGGCGCCGACGAACGCCATCAGGGCCATTGCCAAGCCAGCGGCGAGACCCAGCATTTTGACGTTCTTCATGTCTCTTCCTTTCGAGGTAGGTTGCTCACAATGAGCCAACGGCCACCCCGAATGGGATGGCCGTTGGCTTTGCGCTACCTGGGCCCTCTTCTACGAGAGGTACTCAGGTCAGCTCGTTACCCAGAGCGCGCTCGGTTCTGTGATCGTGTACGTCGCTGTCCAGTTGGAGCTCGGCGCGCAGTTCGCACCGCTTTCAGCCGCGTTGATGCCGATCGTCGCGCTGACGGTCAGCGTGGCCGGGCTGCCACCGGTGAGGGTGCCGAGTTTCGTTCCGGTCCCGGCGGTGTAGATGCAGCTTTCGCCGAGAATTTCAACTGTCACCCTGAACCCCTTGGCTTTCACTTCGCCGTTGCTGGCGATTTCGAGGGTGCCGTCCTGTTCGAGGACTTGGGTTTTAACGCTGCAGCCTTCGAAAGTCAGGTTTTCCACTGTTCCGGACACCGTCGTGCCACTTGTGTTCGTAGTGGTCCCCTTGACTGTGGAGGTGGTGCATGTGTCTCGGATCAGGCCACCGGCAGTCTCAAGGATCGCCGACGTCCCCGACTTGAGCGAGGCGTCCAGAGTGCTTCCCTGTGCAACGTCCCACGCCGGTTCGCAGGTGGTCACGTTTGTCCTGCACAATGTCGTCGCCGAGGCCGTACCGGCGCCGACGAACGCCATCAAGGCCATTGCCGCGACAGCGGCGAGGCCCAACATCTTGACGTACTTCATCTATTTGTCTCCTTGTTCCGGCGCGCATACGCCGGGTTGCTTTCTCAATGCAGGGATGGTCAATCCGACTACCCCTGCGTAGGACCTTGACGGTCCGTGTCCCCTATTTCCTACCAAGGAACAGTCAAGGTTCTATCAGCCATTGATGCATTGCTCAAGTCTTCTTGAGGGCGGCAGGTGTGAAATGCAGCAGGAGACACGCGCAGATGGGGAAGGTAGTGTCCACGCCACAAAACGGCCGCCCCCAAATGGGGGCGGCCGTTGATGTTGCTACTCCCGATTCCTCTTCTACAAGAGGTACTCAGGTCAGCTCGACACGAAGAGCGAGGTCGGAGTTGTGACCGTGTAGGTCGCTGTCCAGTTGGAGCTCGTCGCGCAGTTCGCACCGCTTTCTTTCGTATTGATGTTGACGGTCGCGCTGACGGTCAGCGTGGCCGGGCTGCCACCGGTGAGGGTGCCGAGGGCCGTTCCGGTCCCGGCGCTGTAGACGCAGCTTTCGCCGAGGATTTCAACTGTCACCCGGAAGCCTTTGGCGGTGACTTCGCCTTTGCTCCCGATTTCGAGGGTCCCGGTCTGTTCGAGGACTGAGGTTTTTGCGGAGCAGCCGCTGAAACTCAGGGTGCTGACGCTACCCGAAATCGTGGTGCCGGATTCGTTGCTGGTTTTCCCGCTGACTTCCGAGCCGGTGCAGGTGTCTCGGACCAAACCACCGAAGGTCTCGAGGATCGCCGAGGTACCCGACTTCAGCGTCGACGTAATCGTGGTTCCAGTCGCGTAAGTGTGCGCGGCTGAACAGGGGTTTTCGTTTGCTGAACAGAGCTTCGTCGCCGAGGCCGTACCGGCACCGACGAACGCCATCAGGGCCATGGCCGCGACAGCAGCGAGGCTCAGCATCTTGACGTGCTTCATATTTATCTCCTTGTTCCGGCGCGTGCGCGCCGGGTTGCTTATTCATGCAAGAGACGCACTAACGGTCCGCCCCTTGCGTAGGGAACTGTTCGAGTCCCCGAACGTTCTTCCCTAACAAGAACGTCTAGGACGGTTCTATCATCCGACACCTAACTAATCAAGGTTGTCTGAGTGACAAACAGTGTGAGTTTGGACGAAAAGCGGCGGTTAGCCACAGGCTGCGGCCACCAGCGCGGTTGATCTCCGCACCCGCCCATTCTGGGCCTTGAAGATCAAGGTCGCCCGATGCTTGTCCTTGCAGAGGTTGACGTGGTTTTCGATCAACCCCTTCTTGCCACCGTAAAAGCTGGTCACAAACTTCGTCACGGGGGCGTCGGGAACGTTCTGGAAGCGGACCCTCACCCGGCTGATTTCGGTCCCCTTCTTCTGCACAGAGTCGATGAAGCCGACCAGGATGATGTGGATTGGTCCTCTTAGGTCAGCGACGATATCGGGGAGTTCCCTTTCTCCACCGTTGCTCCTGAAGTAGATCGGTCCTTCCAAAGGCTGGTCTAGCAATGGCGTGATCGCTCGGGCGGTGCCAAGGATGGAGCTCGGAGGGCAGGCGCCTTCGTTGAACTGGACCCTGGTGCAGGGGTTGTTGATGTGGCTCTGGTCGATGAACTCGCTGGAGGGGAGGATCACGGTGGCGCCGGCGGTGTTGGCCTGGTTGGCCGGTTGGGTCAAGACTGCTCTGACCGCGGGGTCGCCGGAGCGCTTGGTCGAGCCCGTCAGGCGCAGCTTCAGCTTCGGGGAGTAGGCGAGCTTGGCGCAGTTGGTGGCCTGGAAGGCATCCATGGGTTCCGCGGCCGCTCCATTTGAGGCGGTGACCGTTGCCCTGATCTTCTTTTCTTCGCAGCTCGTCGGGTTGAGCGTGAATTCGGGCCGGTTGACATCGACGTGAATCGTCCTGTAGAGCACGGGCACGCCTTTGAGAATCTGGGGCAGCGGATCCGTCGTGATAGTCGCCAGGGCGGTGGTCGGATCGACGTTGATCGCCGCGCGATTGACGACCGTGCCGAGGTCGAAAGGCCCTGCTTGTGCTGGGACCTTGGCGACGATGGAATACGGGGCGCCTTTATAAGGGCCCGCCAGGTAGACGGCCGTCGGGCTCTTGGCTGGTTGGGGAATCCAGAGTAGAGCCCCTCCCACGCCCGCAGCGGCGGTGATCGTTCCGACCTGGCTCGAAGCCGGGCAGTTGCCGCCGGCGGCGTCTGCATCGGAGCACAAAGGCACGCCGCCGAGCTTGGCCAATAGGCCCTGGGGCAGGTGAACCGCGAGGGTCTGAGGATTGGCTTCGCCGTCCTGCCTCGTCAGGGTCATGGTGAAGGGCGCGAAGGACCCGGCGCGCAGGCTGCTCGTCCCGGCGCTCAGGGTCGGCGAAAAGCCGCCCTTGCCGCAGCCACTCGTGATTTGCATCGGGGTTTCATTTTCGGTGGGCGCCTTGCCCGACCAGGGCGTGAACTGGAAGTGGGTCTGGTAGGTGCCGCAGGTCGCCGGCGTCGCCAGAGGCGCCCGCGGCCCGCCCGAGATGTGGACACGCATCTGACTGAAGGGCACCTGGGGGTTGCCTCCGAGGGAAGGGATGCCGTCGAAGACCGTGGTCAGCTGGCCGGTAAGCGGATTGGCCTCTATTTCCGCCGGCAGCTTCAGGTGCACGCCCTGTTCGTCGGTGACGAGCCAGAAGCGGAAGAGCTTCAATTTCCCTTCTTCCATTTCGGGAGTGCGCTGGTAGACGGCGCCGTGGAGGGTTTTTTCCAGAGCGGGGACGTCGACTTCGGCGCTGCCGATCTTGGCGGCGTCTGGGCAGTGGGAGGGTTCTTCTTTACCGAAACCGACTTCGGCGGGGCTGCAGCCCCGCAGGCCGTCGCCGGCAGCGGGGTTGATCGTCATCCCCTCGGGGAGGCTGACCACCGCCGACTTCAGGTCGGAGGTGGCAAAGCCCTGGGGGGTTTCGTCCTGGGGGACGGTGAGCACGGCGTCGAGACCGGTCGGCGCCGAGGCTTCGGGGTTGGTCGGGATCGCGGTGAAGCTCGGTTCGAAGAGAACTTTGCCGCAGCCGGTGATCTGCGGGAAGGTGGCGCTCAAGGTCGACGGCTGTTCGGGCAGCTGATAGCTGCGGGCGGTCACGGTGATTTCGCGCGCGAGCGAACAGTCGGTCGGGTTGCTGAGGAAGGGCGTTGCGGGCAGTCCGGCTTCGCGGCCGCCTTTGGGCACTTCGTTGCGCTGAGCTTCGAGCGGCGTCAACCGCAGGTTGTTGTGGCTGGGGGCCGCCGGCACCCCCCAGAGGATGGTCTTCGCCTGCACCAGCCCAGCCGCCGAGGCGGCGCCTTCGACGGCGGCGATGAGGCTGTAGTTGGTGGGATCGACCTTTACGTTGACGAAGGTCGGGTAGATGTCGGCGAGGAAGCCGAGGCGGGCGACGACGTCGCCGCCCGGGGAGGGCATGTTGTAGATCGGCTCGACGAAGGTGCCGTTGGGAGTGCCGCTGATCGTCACTTCGACGATCCCGACCTGAGAGGCGATCGGGCATTCGCTGTCGAGGGGACTGTTGCCGAGCTCGGTGACGGTGCAGCGGGGGATCGCCTGCGGGTTGCCGATCACTCCCGGCGGCAGGTGCATCGCGACGTCCCGGGTGAGGGCGTAGGGTTCCGATTCTTTTTCGTTCAGCTTGAAAGCGAGGGTGAGGTCCGCATGTTCGCCCGCCTGCGTGCCGCTGAGCGAAGCCGAAACCGATTCCAGCGCGTATTTTTCGAATTCGCCCGCTGCTCCCGCCGGGGCGGCCCAAACCGCAAAGGTGGCGAGGGCGAGGGTGCAGAAGGCCGCGGCTCTAGCGATCCGCGCTCTCATTTTCCCGCTCCCTTCCTGTGGCCGGCTTTGCGGCGGTGCTTCTTCTTGACGCAACGGGCCTTGCCGTTTTTGGTGATCTTGTGCCTGCCCCTGGAGCAGCGCTTGGCCGGCTGGACGACGTTGTCGTTGGCGCCGAGGGCGGGTTCCGCCGGAGCCCCAAGTACCGGAGCGGGGGTGATTCCCGGCTTGCAGCTTTCCCCCTGGCATTCTTCTTCGGGTGCGGGTTCGGGGAAGCCGCCGCCGACCCGCGCGTCGTAGATCGAGGCGGTTTCTTCACTATCGACTCCTAGCAACTCGTCGGAGCTCCTGACGAAGACGTCATCGCCCGATTGGCTCACCGCGTAGAGGTAGTCGATGCGCCGGCTGTGGCCGGAGGAGACCAGGTAGATGCAGCCACCTTCTTCTTCGCAGCTGCCGACGCCTTCGGCCTCCCACTCGTACACGTCCTGCAGCCCGTCGACGTCGCCGGGAACGAGCGCTTCGGTCGTCTGGAAGAAGGCGCGGCGGCCGTCCGGACGCAGGTTTTCGACCAGCGCGTAGGACGTGAAGGGCTCGGTGTCGCTGAAGGCCTGTTTCAGCGACTGCAGCGAGGCCTCGCCCGTGGCCGGCGCCAGGGTCGGGTTGCAGGAGATGCAGCTGAGTTCTTTGTTCGCGAAGTCGTAGCGGTAGACCTCGGCATGGCCTTTGGAGTCATAAGCGGTCAGCTTCGCGCGGGACTCGAATAAGAGGACATTGCCGTCAGGGGTAGCACGCGAGGGATCGACGCCAAACCGGCCAGACGCGGCAACCGCGCTCGTCCACAGCCCGAGCCCGTCGACAGTTTCGATGCCACCGAATTCCCCTTCCACGTCGCGGGAGGTCACCGTCCCGACGAAGGCGATCACGCCTTCCTTCGAGCGGTAGAGGTTCTCTTGGCCAGCTTTGGCTTTGGCGCCCGTGGGATTTTCTTCGCCGACCAGGGCGCTGGGAGAGACGAAGTAGGCGACGCGGCCCTGGCCGGCGACGTTGACCGGAGTGGCGTTGCCGCTGTTGGTGAACTGGATCGTTTTGGCTTTGGCGACGTCGTAGGCGAAGAGGTTGCCGCCCTTGAAGTAGAAGATGCGCCCGCCGCCTTCGGCGATGCCGGCGAAGGTCGCTTCTTCGGCGACTTCATAGGTCGCTTCGTGGTAGCGCAGGTAGAGCTTTTTGCCGATCCTGAAGGCGACGCCTTCGCCGTCCAGCGAGGCGCCTTCGTATTCGGCGTCTTCGCCTTCGGCGGGGGTGAGGTTGCCCGGCAGAAGCGAGACGACCCGGGTTTCCTCAGGGCCGGCTTCCGGGTTCACCCGGCGGTCGTAGACCACTCTGGTGTTGCCGGGGGGAGCGTTTTCCTCGAGTTGCACGGCCGCAGCGTTGACGCCGGTTTCGAAGATCACATGCCCTCCCCCGGCGCTGATCAGCTTTCCCAGGGCATGGGGATCGGCGCCGAGGCTACCGCGGCCGATCAGTGCCGAGTGGCCGTCGGGGTAGCGGAGGTAGTAGGTCGGTTTGCCGCCGACTTCGGCGCTGCCGCCACCGCCCGACGTCAGCCAGAAGGAGTAGCCCTGATCGGGCGACACGCCGCCCGGCTCGGTATCGGGCGATTCGGCGGGGTCGGGGCCGGTGTGGGTGGTGAACCAGCCGACTCCGGTGCGGTGGGTGGAGTAGGGGTCCCCGGCCCAGGAGCCGGTGCTGTTAAAGCCGGGGATGATGCCGCCTTCGATCTGGAAGGAAACAGCGTCGCCGGCGGGAGCGGCCTCCCGGGTCGCGAAGAAGTCACCGAGGCGGTTGACACCCCCCGGCGGCCGGCCGTTGGTGCTGGGTGGGGTGACGAGCTCGTAGGCGCGGCAGTCGGGCAGGAGCGCCGAGGGACCCGTGCGCACACCTTCGTTTTCGCAGACCTGCGCCGGCGGCGCCGCGTAGGTGGCGAATTCGGCCTGGGCTTCGGCCGGGCCTTTTTCGTTTTCGGCCCGGATGCGGAAGCGGTAGGCGGTCCCCGGCGCCAAGCCGGTGGCCGGCGCCGAGACTTCTACCGGCGCGCCCCCGGCGGCGATCTGACCGGAGCCGGCCACCTGTGCGCCCGCGAAGCTTTTCCCCTGTTCTTCGTACTGCTGGACGGTGAGGTATTCGATCGCGTAGCTGGTTTCCAGGTAATGGGGATTGATCTTGGCTTCGAGCAGTGCTTCGGCTTCGGTTACGCCGCTGAAGGCAGGTGCGGTGACTTCGGGTGCTGCGGGTTCGGGCGACCCGAAGGCGAAGGCGTGACCGGGAAAGGTCGGGTAGGCGGGGACGAACAGGTAGCTGCCGAAGGGGCTGAGCGCGCCGTTGGGACTTCCGGCGCCGTTGTCGATCGCGATCTGCGCGCCCTTGACGTAGTGGCCGCTCAGTTCATGGTCGATCGTCGCCACGTACTGTTCGTGCAGTTCCCCTTCGGAGTCTTCATTGACTTCGAACTCGTAGACGACTTCTTCCCCTTCGCCGTCATAGGCGAAGAGGTCGCCAGTGGATTCTTCGACGGCGAGGGAGAGGAAGCTGTTGAGGAATTTTCCTGCCGGCGTGGTCGAGCCGTCGAAGATCCCCAAGAGCGCGTGCGGCGCTTCCAGTTCGAACGCCCAGATTTCGCCTTTCGGGCTGCTGCTGGCATAGATCCGGTTGTGAGCGGCGTCGATCGCCAGGCCAATGCCGTAGGGGCCGAATTCCGTGCCGACGCCGATCGTTTCGATGAATTCGTTGCCTTCTTTCGCCGAGCCGAACTCGCTGATCAGTTCCCCTGGTTCTCCTCCTGGCTCGGTGCTGGTGCCCCCGTAGCTAGCGAACAGCCGATCGTTCGCCGGGTCCACTCCGATGGAGACGAAGCCAGCAAAACTTTTGCCCGCGACCACAACCGGTGGGGTGCCGTATTCGATTTCGCCCCCGGCGGGTTCGTAGGCGCTGGGTTCATAGCGAAAAACCTTCGATTCGTCACCGACGACATAGAGGTTGCCTTCGCTATCCACCGCCAGCGCCGAGGCCCCGATAACAGGCAGCTCGGTGATGAAGAGTCCTTCCGCGTCGAAGACGTCGACGCGACCTTCTCCTCCGCCGACGGCTTGACCCAAGCTGGCGACGTAGATGTCGCCGTGAGAGTCGGTGGTCACGCTGGTCGGCCTGGAGAAAGCTTCTTTCGGGTGGTCGACGCCGGGCACTCCGGGCGGCATCGGGCAGAGGCCGGGGTCCGCAACCGGGTCGACGCCCGAGGTGCCGCATGATCCGGTCAGCGAGAGCGTGGGGTTGAAGACGTGTTCGCCGGCCTGGGCTGAGGCAGCTGACCCGAGGAGGGCGAGGGCGGCCACGAGGACGCATAGCGCTCCCCTGCGCGCCAGGTACCCCTCATACCTCGAAAGCTCCATTGCGACCCCCCCTGAAGGCGTCCCTTGTTCCCCTAGATAAACAACGCGTTACGTCACTGCAGAAGCGCCAGGCTAGTGGCTGCTGCGGCCTTGTCAAGGAGCCGCCGAGTGACAGCCTGCGACCATTTCAGCGGTGCTCAGCCCGCCGCGGATTCGTCGGCCACCACGACGATCCGCTCGTTTCGCACGCGCCCGGCCGGGATCGATTCGTCGCCGGCGAGAAGCTTCTGGAGGGGGTCGCGCTTGTCGGCGCCGGTGATGAGCCAGACGATGCGGCGGGCTTCGGCGAGGGCGGGATAGGTGAGGGTCATGCGCTTGTGGCCCTGGTAAGAGGTGCCGGTCATCGCCACCCGGCGCTCGGTCACGTCAAGGACGGGATCGTCGGGGACGAGGGAAGCGGTGTGGCCATCGGGGCCGAGGCCGAGGTGGACGAGGTCGAGGCGGTCGGGCAGTGTCGATTCGTATTCGCGGGCGGCGGCGTCGAGGTCGCGCTGGGTGACCGGCATCGGCCGCAGCGCCGGCTGGTGGGCCATCGAGAGGCCGAGCACCATGTGGGTGAGGTTGCGGTCGGGGCTGCCGGGCGCGTCGACCCGCTCGTCGACCTGGAACAGCTCGGTCTGCTCCCAGGGCATCTCCTCCAGATCACCGAGGATCGCCAGCATCGCCCAGGGCGAGCGGCCGCCGCTCATCGCCATCGCGAAGCGGTCGCGCTCGGCGGCGGCCTCGGCGGCGGCAGCGGCGATCAGCTCCGCCGCCCGCCGCGAGGCGGCCTTCTCGTCCCCGGCCACCTCGAGCTCTATCGGCACCGCGAATCAGTCCTTCTTCTCGTCGTGCCCGCCGAACTGCTTGCGCATCGCCGAGAGCACTTTGTCGCCGAAGTCTCCGAGCCCACGTGAGTAGAAACGCTCGTGCAGGGCGGTGGTGAGGACGGGCGTCGGAACTCCCTCGTCGATCGCCGCGATCGCCGTCCAGCGGCCCTCGCCGGAGTCGGAGACGCGACCGGCGAAATCGCTCAGATCGGGGGATTCCTGCAACGCCGCCGCGGTCAGGTCGAGCAGCCAGGAGCCGACCACGCTGCCGCGCCGCCAGACCTCCGCCACCTCGGGCAGGTCGAGGTCGTACCGGTAGTACTCGGGGTGGTCGAGCGGCGCCGTCTCTGCGTCGGCCTCGCGCTGGACCTTGCCGGCGTTGGCGTTCTTGAGGACGTTCAGGCCCTCGGCGTAGGCGGCCATGATCCCGTACTCGATCCCGTTGTGGACCATCTTCACGAAGTGCCCGGCCCCGTTCGGCCCGCAGTGCAGGTAGCCGTTCTCCGAGGGCGAGGGGTCGCCGTCGCGGCCGGGCGTCCGCTCCGCCGCCTCGACCCCCGGGGCCAGGCTGGCGAAGATCGGGTCGAGCCGCTCGACGGCCCGCTCGGGGCCGCCGATCATCAGGCAGTAGCCGCGCTCCAGCCCGAAGACGCCGCCGCTGGTCCCGCAGTCGACGTAGTCGATTCCCTGCTCGCCGACCATCTCGGCGCGGCGGATGTCGTCGCGGTAGTAGGAGTTGCCGCCGTCGACGATCGCGTCGCCGCTCTCGAGCACGGCGGCGACGGCGCCGACCGTCTGCTCGGTGATCTCCCCCGCCGGGACCATGGTCCAGACCGAGCGCGGCGCGCTCAGCTTCGCCGCCAGAGCCTCCAGCGAGTCGGCGCCCTCGGCCCCCTCGCTCGCCAGCTGCGAGACCGCGTCGGGATTGACGTCGTAGGCGACGATCTTGTGGCCGTCGCGCATCAGGCGCCGGGCCATGTTGGCCCCCATCCGACCGAGCCCGACGATTCCGAGTTCCATAAGACCTCCGCTGGTAATGGGTGGCTGGAGCGGCGCTGCTCGGCCATCGTACTTTCAGCGGTAGCCTGCCGCGCATGGGCAAGGCCGCCGACCACGCCGAGAAGGCCGCCGACGTGCTGGCGATCTTCGGCATCAGCGGCGACCTGGCGAAGAAAATGACCTTCCGGGCGCTCTACCGCCTGGAGGAGCGGGGCAAGCTGGGCTGCCCGATCGTCGGCGTCGCGATCGACGACTGGGACGACGAGAAGCTGCGCGAGCACGCCCGCGGAGCGATCGGCGCCAGCGTCGGCCAGCCCGACGAGGACGTCTTCGACCGCCTCGCCGCGCGGCTCAGCTACGTCCAGGGCGATTACGCCGACGCCGACACCTTCGAGCGCGTCGGCAAGGCGCTCGGCGAGGCCAAGCAGCCGGTCTTCTACCTGGAGATCCCGCCGTCGCTGTTCGCCACCGTCGTCCAGGGCCTCGGCAAGGCGGGGCTGACCGAGAACGCACATGTGGTGATCGAGAAGCCGTTCGGACACGACCTCGCCTCGGCCCGCGAGCTCAACGCCGAACTGTGCTCGGTGCTGCGCGAGGAGCAGATCCTCCGCATCGACCACTACCTCGGCAAGGAGCCGGTGATGGACATCACCTACCTGCGCTTCGCCAACTCGATGCTGGAGCCGGTCTGGAACCGCGAGCATGTCTCCCACGTGCAGATGACGATCGCCGAGGATTTCGGCGTCGCCGACCGGGGCCGCTTCTACGACGCGGTCGGGGCGATGCGCGACGTGATCCAGAACCACGCCCTGCAGGTGCTCGGCATCGTCGGTATGGAGCCGCCGACCGGGAACCACCCCGACAGCGTCCGCGACAAGAAGCTGGAGTTCTTCAAGGCGGTGCGGGCGGCCGACCCGAAGCGCTACGTGCGCGGCCAGTACGAGGGCTACCTGGAGGTGAAGGACGTGGCGCCGGACTCGACCACCGAGACCTTCGCGGCGATCGAGCTGGGGGTTGACAACTGGCGCTGGGCCGGGGTGCCGTTCTTCGTCCGCGCCGGCAAGTGCATGCCGGAGAAGGTGAGCGAAGTGACCGTCTTCTTCAAGCGGCCGCCGCGGCTCGGGGTCGGCCGCGGCAAGACGCCGGAACCGAACCAGATGACGATCCGGATCGAGCCGCAGCCGGGGGCGCGCACCCGCCTCTACGCGAAGCAGGCGGGCGAGGAGGCCTTCCAGGCGGCCGACCTCGAAGTGCTGTTCGAGAAGGTGCCGGGGGAGGACCCGGAGCCCTACGAGCGCCTGCTCGGCGACGCGATCGCCGGCGTGCACCAGCTCTTCACCCGCCAGGACGCGATCGAAGAGACCTGGCGCGTGGTCCAGCCGCTGCTCGACGAGCCGGGGACGGTTCATGCCTACGAGCAGGGAACTTGGGGGCCGCAGGAGGCCGCGGCGCTGACCCGCGGCACCGGACAATGGTCACAGCCGTGGCTTCCGTCCGACTGATTCCCTAGCGGCGTGCTAGGTTTTCGGGCGTCCTAATTAGGGGAACCTAATCGGTGCCCCTCTCCCCGAGGAGACCTACCACCCGGATGATCCCCACTTTCGTCATCACCTTGCGAGAGGGCGTCGAGGCGTCGCTGATCATCGGCATCATCGCCGCCTTCCTGGTCAAGGAGGGACGGCGCGATGCGATGCGCCAGATGTGGCTGGGGATCGGGATCGCGGTGGCGCTCTGCGCGGGCGTCGCCGTCGCCCTGCGGGTGATCGGCCAGGATCTGCCGGACAAGGGGCAGGAGAGCCTGGAGACGGTGGTCAGCCTGATCGCCGTCGCCGCGGTCACCTACATGATCGTCTGGATGCGGCGGCACGCCCGCGGGATCAAGGCCGAACTGCAGGGCGAGGCCGCCTCGGCCCTGGCCGCGGGCTCGACGATGGCGCTGGTCGGGATGGCCTTCCTCGCCGTCGTGCGCGAGGGCTTCGAGACCTCGGTCTTCCTCCTCGCCGCCTTCAACGACGCGACCGACACCACTGCCGCCGGGGCCGGCGCGGTCCTCGGGCTGGTCGCGGCCCTCGCGATCGGCCTCGGCCTCTACCGCGGCGGCGTCCGCATCAACCTCACCCGCTTCTTCCGCTTCACCGGCCTCGTCCTCGTCTTCGTCGCCGCCGGCCTGCTGGCGACCGCCGCCCACACCGCCCACGAGGCCGGCTGGATCCACAGCTTCCAGGGCCAGGCGCTCAACCTCTCCTGGCTGGTCCAGCCAGGGACGATTTCCGGCTCGCTGCTGACCGGGATGCTCGGCCTGCAGCCGACGCCGACCGTGATCGAGGTGACCGTCTACCTCGCCTACGCGATCCCGATGGCGATCTTCGTCCTCTGGCCGCAGGGCATGCGCCCCTGGCGCGGTCGCGAGCGCCTGCGGTCGTCGCGCTCGGGCGGCCGCATCGGCACCGCCGAGAGCGCCGCTTAGCGCTCCGGCCGGCGGGTCCTGTCGCCGGAGGAACGCTTACTCTGGCTCGCCGATGACCGACGGGGGCAGAAGAGCTGACGAGCTGCTGGCGGAGCTCGGCTACGCCGAATGGCGGACTGGGCAGCGCGAAGCGGTCGTGGCTGCGCTCGAAGGGCGCGACTCGCTGATCGTCATGCCCACCGGCGGGGGCAAGAGCCTCTGCTATCAGCTGCCGGGGCTGGCGACGGAGGAGCTGACGATCGTGGTCAGTCCGTTGATCGCCTTGATGCGGGACCAGTGGGAGCGGCTGAACCGGCAGGGGCGGGCGGTGGCGATGATCTGCTCGGGGATGGAGGACTGGGAGGTGAGCGAGGCGCTGGCGCAGATCCGCGAGGGTGCGCGGATCGTCTACTGCTCGCCGGAGCGGTTCGGCTCGAACGTCTTCCTCGAAGCGCTCTCGCACCGGACGATCGACCTGATCGCGGTCGACGAGGCGCACTGCGTCTCCGAGTGGGGCCACGACTTCCGCCCGGACTACCTGCGCCTGCCCGAGGTCGTGCAGCGACTGGGCCGGCCGACGGTGATGGCCTGCACGGCGACGGCGACGGTGCCGGTCGCGCGCGAGATCGCCTCGCGCTTCGGCATGCGCGACCCGCTCCAGGTCCGCTCCGGCTTCGACCGGCCGAACCTCTCCTTCGACGTGGTCGCCCTGGAGGGCAAGGGCTCGATGGCTCGCCGCCAGGCGCTGCTTGCGGCGGGCCTGGCCGACCCCGCCAACCGGCCGGCGATCGTCTACTGCGGCACCCGCAAGCAGACCGAAGAGGTCGCGGCGGAGCTGCGCGACGGCGGGATCGCCGCGGCCGCCTACCACGCCGGCCTCGAACCCGAGCACCGCACCGCGATCCAGGAGCGCTTTATGGCGACCGACAGCGGCGTCATCTGCGCCACCAATGCCTTCGGCATGGGCGTCGACAAGCCCGACGTGCGCTCGGTCTGGCACGTGACGATCCCGACCAGCGTCGAGGCCTACTACCAGGAGGCGGGCCGCGCCGGGCGCGACGGCCTGCCGGCGCGGGCGACGATGCTGGCGCTGAAAGCCGACCTCGGCCGCCTCGTCCGCTTCAACGAACAGCGGGCGGGCGACCCCGAGCTGGCGATCGCCCGCGAGCGCGGCTGGCGCGCCTACCACGCGATCAAGGCCTTCATCTACGGCACCGACTGCCGCCGCCGCGCCCTCCTCGACCACTTCAGCGACCGCACCGCCGGCGCCCCGCTTGAGCGCTGCTGCGACGTCTGCGACCTGCTCGACTGGCTGCCAGACCCCGAGACTGTCGCCGTCCGCAAGCCCCAGCGCGCCAGCGCCCCTAAGGCACCCGCACCCAACCTCTCCCCCGCCGACGAACCTCTCTTCGAGGCGCTGAAAGCCTGGCGCCTAAAAGCCGCCGCCGACAAACCCGCCTACACCGTCGCTCACAACAAGGTCCTGACCGCAATCGCCACCACCCGCCCCACCAGTGACGACGCCCTATTAGCGATCAGCGGCATCGGCCCCAACTTCGTCGGAAAGTACGCCCCCGAAGTGCTGGCGCTGGTCCGTCAGGAACTCGGCGGCACTTAGCCGCTCTCCATCACCTATTTTGCAAGCGATCCTGCATGAAGAGAACCAGACCAGCGTTCTCAAGCTCTTGCTCCAGCTTAGCCACTGCGACCCCGGCGAACCGCCGACTCGCCACTTTCGGCCCTGCTTCCGCGGTGCGATCAGCGATCAAACGCATCAACCAAATTTCGATCTGGCGCAATGTCAGCGAAAAGCCCACCCATCCGCTCCGCAGCGGCGCGACGCCGCACGACCTCGGATTTGGTGGGCTTGATCACGTGTGCCACGTTCGGAGGGTATCGGCTGGCCACGACCCTAGCCGCCGGTCGCCGCGAAACAGTTTGACTGCGCTCGCGCGTCTGTGGATCAAGCAATCCGAAGCCACGAAGCTAGTGATACGAGCAAACCGCTCAGCAAATATCCACGTAAGGCGCGCTGCGCCCTCTTTACGACGAGCACCCCAGATTCGAATCAGCAACCGTCGGATAGAGGTCTAGCCGGAAAGCGTCCCCGGCCTTCAATCAAGACCGGGACGAAACAGGAGCGTCTGCGCTGCTGATCTGCCACCGAAGGCCAGGTCCAAACTCCAGAACCAGGCCGTTGGGGGTGATCACTTCCCAATTCGGCGGATCATCGATTGCTTCGTATCGGAATGGTCTTACCTCGAGCTTTGATCCATCGGACAAAAGGCAGTGCATCTCGCCGGACGTCTCGTCGATGCTCGCCTCTTCGAGAGAGGAACCAACCAGCGACCCAGGATCTCCTGGCGACCAATCTGCACCTTGGGTCGCGAGCCTCCAAATATCTCCATCCGAGTCCCGGATCTCAACATGGAGGATATGGGGATAGGCAATCTGGGCATCGACAATTGCGCCGTGCATTGACCGCAGGACATTGGTGGGAGACGCATCTAGAGCCACGACACTCGCCATTAGCCCCTCCATTGTCGCAGCCATGCCCCCTGCGACCCCTCATGGCCTTCTCAGCGTGCAGCGCTTGACTGGCTTCGTAGCGTTCTCGGGGGGTCAGACCCAACTCCTTACACGCTTGACGAAACTGCTTGATGTCTCGTTTGTTGCTCACAGCGCTCCCGACATAGGGCGGCGAGAATATCAACTGTGCGCATCCTTTCGCTAATCTATTCGTTATGGCAGAGCGCCGGGTTCGACGGAGCGATTCGATACCGACTGTTTTGCGCTCGATTCTGGAGGATGCCCAGATTCCTCTGCCCAACGAGGTGATAAGAGCGTTGGCAACTGAGCGTCTCGAACAGACGATTAGCTCCGAACAGCTCGCGCGAGTAATCGCCTACGAACGCGAGGACTTTCTTCGCACCCGCATGCCGCCTCTGATGTGCTCCGTGATCGACCGTCGGGCGGTTGCGCTGCGCCCGCGGGTCTGGGCACTTGGAGAGTGGCGACTGGCACGGCGGATCGCCACGCCTGACACCGCGGAGCGATGGCAGGGCGGCCTAGCGCTCATGCTGCTAGACCAGGTGCTCCTGCGGTTTCCGCTGGCTTCCGAGAGATTGCGAAGTCTGACGCTCGAGGCGACCGCTCGTGTTCTTGGCCCCGTCGCCGCCTACCTCCCAGGAGAGCGAGAGCAGTGGCAGGAACTTCGGGACGAAGTCGCGGCTAAAGCCTTTGATTTCAGTCCCGCGAGCCATACTGCTCAGCAAGCAGAGGCGGAGCAGATGCTTGCCGACTACGAGCCGCCGATTGCCGCGAGCAGCCTTTATTTCGGTGTCGAGCTGGCGGCGCTCACTCAACCAGAATCTGCACCGTCCAAGGTCCGGTTACCGACGGAGGAAGAGGCGGGGACTCCCTTCGCTCGGGTAGTCGGTGATCGCCTCGGTGGAGAGGAGGAGGCAACTCGCGGGGTACTCGGCTATCTGCAGGCGTGGTCGTTCGTTCAGGACGAGCTAGGACGCCCGCCGACCCGCAGCGAGTTTGCTGATCGCTGGCACTATGAGTTGGCACAGGTTCGGCGCGAAGAGGAGCTGTTCTCCTTCGCTTTTCCCGAGGAGAACACCCCAGAGCGTCTGGTCAACCTTTTGGATGAGGGGCTTCCAAAAAGCGGACAGCTCATACAGATGATTGCTGTGCCGGTGGTTGACAGCGCCGAGATAACGGTGCGTGAAGCGCCCGCAACCGGACAGCGCTGGCAGCGCCAGGATGGGGCTCTCTTGACGATCAGTAGCGTCGAAGGCTCGGCTGTAATCGGGCATCTGGATGAGCCGCACGGAGAGCACTCGCTGTGGGCAAGTGGACAGGACAAGTTAAAGCGTGAATTCGAGCTTGTGCTTCCGAAGGATCTCTGGCTGGTTAGCTTTGATGTCGATGTCGAACCATCGCAGCTCCTGGATCTGATCGCGCGCCACCACGACCTTGAGATGCATCGATTTCGATGTCCTGGAGATCCCCGTCCTGGACGAAATGCCTTACCCGCTGGCACGGTGGAGCTTCAGGCGCTCGCAACTGATGCGGAGGAGGCTCGGGCCAAGGTCGTAGCGGCATTGGCGCCACGCATTGACCTTGATAAGGCCAGCGTAAGTGTGCGCCCTTTCCGGAATGACTGTGATTCCGAATGACATGTGGTTCGGCCTCCTGCCGCCTCTCTTTCGCTTGGTGAAGCTCAGCGCGGCTCACGCTGCAAAGTCGGCAGGGTTACCTGAACGTGGGAGACGTTGACGGTGAAGGGGAAGTTGCTGGGTTGGCAGTAGGGGGCGTCGCGGCCTAGGAGTTGGAGCTCGACTTTGTGGCCTTTGGCGAAGTGGTAGCCGTTGCCGTGGAGCTGGAGGGCGATGAGGCCGGACTGGCCGGGTTCCAGGGCGTAGACGCCGCGGTCCACCAGGAGCTGGGTGCCTCCTGGGGAGAGGTCCCAGAGGCGGGCGTCGATCTGGCCGTACTGGCCGGTGCTGGAGATGCGGGCCTCGATCGTCGGCCGGCCGAGCATGGTGAAGCCGCGTTTGACCGCTCGGAAGTAGGCGACGGTGTTTTCCTCGGGCGTGAAGGGGATCGTCTTGCAGGCTTCTTTAGTGCCGAAGACGGGGTCGAAGGCGCGCGCCACTTCGGCGTTGCCGCCGCTGGAGGTGAACTGGTGGGCGCCGTCGCCGCCGAAGCGGAAGGCGCCCGGGTGCAGCGCGCCCCAGGAGGTCGCTTTGAACGGGCCGCCGTCGGGGGCGCTGAGCGGGCAGGTGGTGGTGAAGGCGGTGACCAGGCCCGGCGCCGGCGCCTTCTTCTTCGCCCCCAGCAGGTGGGCGGCGAAGAACCGCGCCGCCTGGTTGTTGAAGTAGTGGTTGAGGCCGGGCTTGTTGGAGCCACGGCTGTGGCCGAGGTCGCCGAGCTGGAGGGCGACCGGCGCCTGATGGTGGGGATAGAGCGAGCGCACGTACGAGTAGACCCGCAGCCCCTGCTCGATCGGGAACAGTTCGTCGGTGAAGCCGCTCTCGATCAGCAGCGGCGCCGGCTTCGAGGCCCCCTTGACGAAGCGCAGCGGGTAGCCGCCGTGGTTGCGGTAGATCCCCTTCAGCGCCGTCTGCGCTTCCGCCGAGAGCGGCGGGCCGGCGTCGATGTAGGCCTTGTCCTGGGTGATGTTCGCTTCCGTATCGGTGCAGGGGAACGAGGCCGGAGCGCCACCGCAGTAGTAGCCGCTGATCACCCCGGTCAGGTAGAGGCCGTTGAGGTAGCTGGAGATCGGCACGCCGAAGGGATGCAGACTCTGTTCGGGCCCCGCCAGCTGCCAGTCCTTGAAGCGGCCGTTGGGGATCAGCGCCGAGACCAGGTCCGACCAGGGCCAGCGCGGGTAGGCGGCGGCGATTTCCATCTTCTTGCCGTCGGGGCTGCGCCAGGGCCGCAGCTTGCCCTTCGGGGTGCGGACCTTGTCGCGGAGGAAGGCCAGCTCCATGCTCTGGCCGCCGCCGTAAGAGATGCCGGTGACGCCGATGTCGCGCGGCCGCACCACCCCTTCGTCGGCCAGGAGTCCGAGCAGGTACTGGGTGTCGCGCGCCTCGTAGCGGCTGTCGGCAAGACGGATGTAGCCGGTGGCGCAGGGGCCGGAGTGGTCGCCGCCAGGCCCGCCGCCGCAGGAGTTGCCGAAGCCGCGGGCGGTGTAGTTGACGACGGCGTAGCCGCGGCGCGCGTAAAAGACGTTGTTGTAGCGGTAGATCGTCGAGCCGTTGCCGGCTTCTTCGGGCGCCGGGCCGAGCGGGCCGGTGGTCTCGAAGTCGGTCTTGCTGCCGCCGAAGCCGTGCAGCATCACGATCGTCGGGAACGGCCCCTTGCCCTTTTCCGGCAGCGTCACGTCGACGTCGAGCGGCACTCCGTCGAAGGAGGGGACACGGGAGGCGAGGTCGGGCGTCGGGCAGAAGCGGACGCCGTTCTCGGCGGCGCAAGCGTGGCCGAAGGGAGCGCTCGCCGAGGCGGCCGCCGGCGCAGCCCAGACGAGGGCAACCAGCGCAACCGCCGTTGCAGCGACCCAGCCTGAGCGGAACCCGACACTCACCGCTTGCGAGCATACGCACCTCCGGTCGCGGGCCTTCCAGGGTCGCCCCGCCCGCGCACGACACGGATGATCGAGCTGACGAAGATCCGGGCCGCTGCCGCGGTCTTCTGCCTGGCCGCGCTGCTGGGAACGCTGGCGAGCACCGCTCCGGCCGCCGCCAACATCCTGCTGCCGCCCGGCAACAAGGTCTACTTCGGCGTCTCCGACACCGGCAACATGGCCGACTTCGGCCACTTCGCCGCCGCCGTCCACAAGCACCCGCCGGTGATCGAGTCCTTCCGCACCTGGGGCAGCGACTTCCACGGCTCGATCGAGCGCTGGGAGACGGCGCGGGCGCGGCCGATGATCCACATCACCACCGCCGACGCCACCGACGGCCACGAGATCCTCACCCCCCGGGCGATCGCCACCGGCGCCGGGGACGAATACCTGGTCCGCCTCAACCACCTCTTCTGGGCGAAGAAGATGCGCGCCTACGTGCGCCCGCTGGGGGAGCCCAACCGCTGCCTCAACGTCTATGCCTCCTACGGCTGCGCCGGCGAACCGCGCGACGCCGCCCATGAACCGCGCTGGTACCGACTCGCCTTCCGGCGCATCTACGTGATCATCCACGGCGGCGGCAAGCGGCGGGTGATCAATCACCGCCTCGCCGCCGCGGGGTTGCCGCCGCTGAACAGCAACGTCGCCGGCCTGCCGGCGGCGCCGGTGGCGATCGTCTGGAGCCCGCTGCCCGCCGGCTCGCCGACGACCCCGCAGAACCGGCCGCGCAACTTCTACCCGGGCTCGCGCTGGGTCGACTGGGTGGGGACCGACTTCTACGCGTCCTATCCGGAATGGAGCGCCCTCACCGGCCTCTACCGGCGCTACTCGAACAAGCCCTTCGCCCTGACCGAGTGGGGCGTCGAAAACGGCGACGACCCGAGCTTCGTGCGCAGCCTCTTCACCTGGGTCGAACGGCACCGGCGCTGCCGCATGCTCGTCTACTACCAGGACTTCGGCAGCACCAGCAGCTACCGGCTGCAGAACTACTCGCAGAGCCTCGGCGTCGTCCGCAACCGCATCCACACCCGCCGCTTCCCGCCCTTCGCGGTCGGCTTCCCGCAGCTGCCCCCGCCGCCGCCGGGCGGCGTTCCCGCCGCCTGAGTGCGCCGAGTGGCCGCTCAGCGGCGGTCGCTGCCGGGACCGTCGACGAGGACGACCTCGCCGGAATAGCCGGTGAAGTTGTGGGCGAGCTGTCCCCAGCGCAGGACGATCGGCGCCGGCGCGCGGTAGCGCAGCAGCGTCATCCGCCCCACGGTGCGCCGTTCGACCTGGCGGAAGCTCGGCGGCAGCGAGCGATGGTGGCGGGGCGGCGGCCGGCCGCTGACCACGTCGACTTCGGCGAGCGCCACCGGTTCTTCGCCCCAGTGCTTGAACTGCACCTGGCGCTGGCCGCGCGGCAGGTAGAAGGAGAGTGGTTCGCCGCCCTGCGCGTAGGCGACGATCGCCCGCGGGCGGCCGCGGGACGGCCCGATCGCGGCGGCGACGCTGCGCCAGTCTTCCCGCTGCAGCGCGGGCCGGAAGTCGGCGTAGACGCAGAAGGCGAGCCAGTAGCCGACGAGGAGGACCCCGACCGCCAGGCCGAGCCGGCCGGTGCGCGGAGCCGCGATCGCGATCGCCACCACCAGCCCCAGCGGGATCAGGGCGGGCAGCAGGTTGCGCCCGAGCACGAAGTCCTGCCCGAGCAGGACGAAGACCAGCGCCAGCAGGATCGCGCCGGCACCGATCGCCGCAGCGAGCGCGGCGCCCTGTTTGTCTCGCTCGCTCCCGCGCCAGAGCAGCAGGGCGAGCGCCGCGAGGCAGAGGGCGAGCGGAACCGCCGCATGCTTGAGCAGCGCTTCTTCGCCGGCGAGGAGGGAGATCCCCGCCTCGCGCAGGCGCCCGCCGAGGGGAGAGTGCGCGATCCAGCTGTTGTTGTTCCCTGACGCCTGGTGCAACGCGATCGGGCTCAGCGCCAGCCCTGCGGCGGCCATCGCGGCCAGCGCCCAGGCGACCCGGCGCAGCGGCCGCGTCCCCAGCAGGAGGAGGGCGGCCTCGATCGCGATCGGGAAGACGGCGAAGTAATGCGTCGCCAGGGCCAGGGCCGAGAAGGCCGCCCACCAGGCGAGGTCGCGGCGGGAGCCGCTGCGGCGGGCGCGGAGGAAGAACAGGAGCGCGGCGGTCGAGAGCAGGACCAGCAGCGCGTAGGCGCGGGCGTCCTGCGAGTACCAGACCAGGACCGGGTTGACGGCCACGAGCGCCGCGATCGCGACACCGGTGCGGCGGCCGACGAGCTCCCGCCCGGCCAGCGCCGCGACCGGCACCGTCGCCACCCCGAACAGCGCCGAGAGCGAGCGCAGGCCCACTTCACGGACGCCGAAGAGGTGCGACCAGCCCCAGGCCAGCAGGTAGTAGAGCGGCGGCGTCGACTCCCCGGTCCAGACCCGGTGCATCGTCCCTCCCAGACTCGCGACCAGCACCCGGCCGGCGGTCACGGCCTCGTCGTGCCGGTAACTCTGCAGGCCGAGAGTCGAGAAACGGATCGCCGCCGCGAGGGCGGTGAGGCCGACGAGAGACCAGAACAACCAGCGGCCCCTTACCCTCTCGGTCAAATCGTGGCCTCCCTCGGATTGCGAGATGCGGGTCTCCGGCAGCGGCCGGCAGCCTCGGAAAGGTACTGGCACCTGTGGCTGCTGGGGGGGATCGTCGCCCTCGGGGCCGTCCTGCGCTTCGCCACCCTCGACCTGCAGAGCTACCGCTACGACGAGGCGGTGACGGTCGCACGCGTCCTCCACCCCAGCCTCTTCGCGACCTTCTCGGAAGTACCCCACAGCGAGTCGACGCCGCCGCTCTACTACCTCGTCGCCTGGTTCTGGTCGCGGCCGTTCGGGACCGGCGAAGTCTGGATGCGCTCGCTCTCGGCCCTCGCCGGCACCGCCACGATCGCCGTCGTCTACCTCGGCGCGGGGGCGCTGCCGCTGCCGCGGCGGGTCGGGCTGATCGCGGCGGCGATGGTCAGCGTCAGCCCGGTGATGATCTGGTTCTCGCAGGACGCCCGCGCCTACGCGCTGGTCGTGCTCCTGACCGCCCTCTCCTTCCTCTTCTTCGCCCGCGCCCGCCGCAGCGGCGCCCGCCGCGACCTCGCCTGGTGGGCGGCCTTCTCGGCCCTCGCCCTGGCGACGCACTACTTCGCAGGCTTCGTCGTCCTCGCCGAGATCGCGGTGTTGCTCGCCGGGCGCCATCGACGCCGGGCGGCCGTGGCGATCATCCCGATCGCGCTGATGGCGGCGCTGCTTGTCCCGATCGCGGCGCAGCAGGCTGAAAACGCCCACGCGGGGTGGATCGCCGAACAGCCGCTCGGGGAACGGCTCGAACGTGCCGGGGCGAAGCTGGTCGGCGCCGACAACGGCGACGAGCACGGCGCCCGCCAGCCGGGGCCGATCCCGCTCGGGGTGCCGAGCGCTCTCGCCCTGGCAGCGCTGGCGCTGCTGCTGTGGCGCGGCGACCCCGACGAGCGCCGCGGCGCCAGTGTCGCCGCCTTGGTCGGCGGCATCGCCTTGGCGCTGCCGCTGCTGCTCGGCCTCCTCGGCAAGGATTACCTCGACGGGCGCAACCTGCTGCCGGTCTTCGTGCCATTAGTCATCGTCATCGCTGCCGGCTTCGGCGCCAGGCGGCTGGGCCGCGCCGGCCTGGCGCTGGCGCTGGCCTTCTGCTTCTGCTCGCTCGTCTTCACGCTGGAGATCGACCGGCTGCCGCGGCTGCAGCGCGAGGACCTGCGCAACGCCGCCGCCGAAGTCGGCACGCTGCGTCCCGGCGAGGTGGTGGTCGCCGACCGCTACGCCACCGGCTGGCCGCTGCGCTACTACCTCGACGCCCGCTCGGCGCCGCGGCGGCTGCCGCCGCTGACCGAGATCGTCCTCGTCGGCTCGAAGACCGCGGCCGAACGTTCGGCGCGGCGCATCCTCCCGCCGGCCTTCCACCGGGTCGAGTCGAAGCCGGTCTCCTACAACTTCACTTTGACCCGCTACCGCTCTTCCCACCCTGTGCGGGTGCCTTCGGGCCTGCTCCGGCAGGGTGCGCTCGTGGGTGGTGGGCCGCGTGCCGCGGTGCTGGTCGGCTCTTCTTAGCTTCGGGCTTCTTCCTCGGGTCCTTGCCGTGCTTCTTCTTCGGCTGCGGCGCCCTGGCGACGTGAGCCGGCAGCACCTTGATCTTCGGCTTGATCGGTTCCAGCGCGTTGATGCTCGAGTAGCCGGTCAGATAGAGGCGGCGGCCGTCGGAGATGATCGGCGTGTAGGTGCCGGTCTTGTAGTGGAAGACCTGCTTGCCGGTCCGCATGTCGTAGCCGTTGGTCGAGCCGTTGGTGAACTCGGCCACGTAGACGGTGTTGCCAACGGCCGAGAGCGAACCGACGACCTGCCCACCGGCCGAGCGCGACCAGCGGGTTTCGCCGTTCTTGGCGTTGAGCGCGTAGATGTTGCCGTCGAAGGAGCCGATGTAGACGGTCGGCGGCGTATGGGCGGTCTGGGCGACGGTCGGCCCGGAATAGACGTAACCGCCGGTCGAGTGGGTCCAGGCGAGGGCGCCGTTCGACTGGTCGTAGCTGTAGACGCGGCCGTCGTTGTTGCCAGCGTAGACGCGGCCGAAGGCGAGGGCGGGGGTCGAGTAGAACTCGCCGGTGCCGCCGAAGCCGGGGCCGAGCGAGCCGGACTGCCAGATCAGCTTGCCGGTGCCGGCGTCGACCGCGTTCATGTAGCCGCCGTAGTCGCCGACGTAGAGGACGCCGTTGCGAAAGGCCGGTGCCGACTTGATCGACCCGCCCAGCGGGGTCGCCCAGCGGATGTCCCCTCTGCCGGTGCTGAGCGCGTAGAGGTAGCCGTTTTCGCAGCCGAAGTAGACGGTGCGGCCGAGGACCAGCGGCGAGGACTCGGCGCGGCCGGGCAGCGGCCGTTTCCAGATGATCTTGCCGGTCTTCGCGTTCAGCTTGACGATGTGGCCGGGAACGAGGTTGACGATGTAGAGGCGGCCCCTGCTGTAGGCGGGCGAGGAGGCGTTGAGGCGGCCGATCCGCCGTTCCCACAGCACCTTGCCGGTTTCGGCGTCGAGGGCGAAGGCCATGCCGCTGTTGTTGACCGCGTAGAGCCTGCCGTTCGCGTAGATCGGCGGGAACTCGAGCAGCGGTCTCTCGGTGTAGTGCCAGATCAGCTTGAACGGCGGCTTGATTCCCTTTGCCGGCAGGTATCGGGTGCGGGCAGCGTTGAGCCCGAACATCGGCCAGTTGACGGTCTTCGGCTTGGGCGGCGGCTGGGGAGATTCTTCGGGGTGGAAGCTTTCGATCGCCTGTTCGTTGTGGACGTCGGCGGGGCGCTTCAGCAGCTCGTAGGCGACGATCAGCCCGGCGACGGCGACGATCGCGGCGGCGATCAGGCCGATCGCCCAGCGCCGGTGCTCGCGCCAGAGCCGGCGCGGGTGCAGCAACAGCCGCAGGGCGTCGCGCAAGCGGCGGGCCTTGGGCCCGCCCTCAGCCATTCGCGGCGCGGCGCTCGGACTCTTTGGCGACCCCGCTCAGCAGCGTTTTGATCCCCTGCTTGACGCCGGCGACGACGGCGAAGCCGCCAACCGGGACGGTGGGCGTCGTGTGGACCGCGTAGATCACCTGGGTGCCCTGGACGAGCGGGGTCAGCTCGACGGTGCCGACGTGGTCGCGGACCGGCAGCCCGGAGAGGACCTTGTAGGAGAAGCGGTGGGGGCGCTCGTAGGCGATCACCTCCTCGCGCATCGGCGGGCCGACAAGGGTGAGGACGCGGATCGCGCCGAGGCCGTTCGGCGCCGGGTCGCCCTCGCGCTCGAGCTCGGCCTTGCGCAGGGAGGTCATCTCGGCGTAGCGCCGGTGGTCGGTGAGGACGTCGAAGACGACCTCGGGCGGGGCGGCCACCCGGCGGACGTATCTGAAGCTCGCCATTCGCCCCGACAGGCTACGCGAGCGCCCACCTCTGCGGGTCGGACCCGTCGATCGTCCGCACCTCGCCGGCGATCGCCAGGTGGTCGAGGCAGGCGAGGACGATCTGCAGGATCCAGGCGCTGGCGGGGGTGTTGAGGTTGTCGCGGCCGACGATCTCGGCGACGATTTCGAAGGCGGTCTTTTCGCCCTCGGCGAGGGCGGCACGCACGCGGCCGATCAGCTCCTCGACCTGGCGCCGCGACTCGGCGATCTTCGCCTCGGGGTCGCGGAAGGTGCGGCCGTGGCCGGGCAGAACGAGGTCGACGTCGAGCGGCTCGACCCGGTCGAGGCTGGCGAGGAATTCGCCGACGGGGTCGGGGCTGTGGCCGTGGTCGAAGAAGAGGACGGTGCGGCCGAGCAGGTGGTCGCCGGAGATCAGCAGCCTGCGCTCGGGCTGGTGGAGGACCACGTGCGAGGGGGCATGGCCCGGGGTCTCGTAGACCTGCCAGGCGCCGAGATCGGTCTCCACCTCCACCCCCGGCACGAGCTCGCGGTCGGGCTCCTTGATCAGGTCGATGCCGGTCTCAGAATCGCTGCGCGCCTCGCGGTAGCGCTCCAGCGCCGCTGCCGGCACCCCGCTCTGCCGCGCCACCTCGATCCGCTGCTCCAACGCCGCCGCCGGGTCGTCGGCCAGCAGCCGCACGTGCTCCCAGTTCGGGTGCATCCAGAGCTCGCAGCCGGCCCGCTCGGTGATCGCGCCGCCGAGCCCGTAGTGGTCGGTGTGGGAGTGGGTGCAGACGACGAGCCGCACGTCCTCGACCCCGAAGCCCGCCTGCGCCAGCGCCAGGTCCAGCTGCCGCAGCCGCCCCTTGCCGCCGATCCCGGTGTCGAACATGACGACGCCGCCATTGCTCTCCACCGCCCAGGCGTTCCCATGCGGCACCCCGGGCCAAGGCAACGACAGCCGCAACCGCCACACCCCCGGCAGCACCCGCTCGGCCCGCGGTGCCTCAGCTCGTTTCTCACCCGCCACGCGGGCATCCTTTCACCCCTCGCCGATGGGCCGATTTTTCGCCATATAGGCGTATCTCAGGCCCGTCCGCGCTTCAGGGGCGCTCGAACTCCTGCATCGCCCCGGCAAGCGCGAAGCAGGCGGCGCCGGCGAAGGTGGCCCAGTTGGCAATTCCGACGGCGAGCTCGTCGCCGGTCGAGGGACGGACATAGGCGGCGATCGCGGCCACCAGGAAGAGCGCCGAGCCGAGCTGGTTGACGACCGCGATCCGCCAGCCGAGGTCGGCACGCCGGCCGCGTGGGCGGTCGCGGTGCATCTCGGTCAGGGCAAGGTGCCCGGAGAGGAGGAAGAGAACGCAGCCGACCACTTCCGGGCTCCAGACCAGCCGGTGCTCCTGAGCGACGGTGAGGTCGCCGATCAGCGCCGCCAGCAGGCTGGCGCCGAAGTAGAGGGTGCCAACGAAGAGGGCGACGGCGCTGGCCCAGTCGAGCCTCCCCGGCTCGGTCGACCACCAGCGCCATCTGCCGGCCCGAACGATTCCGTCCGGGTCTGCCCCCCGCGGCGCGTTTGCAACCTGCAGCACCGAGGCATAGCCGCCGGTGGTGAAGAAGACGCCACCGACGAGGAAGACGACGGCCGGCAGGCGGGGCGAGCCGACGTCGGCCTGCGCGAGCAGTGCCCCGAGGGCGAACAGCGAGCCGCCGAGGATGAAAGCGGTCGCGGCAACCGTGTTGATCCGGGCCAGGCGCCGCGCCGTCGCTGCATCCGCCCGCCCCGCGGCCTCGGCCGGGTCCTGGCCGCCCCGGAGCAGAACCCCGCGCTTGCGCAGGGACCGCCGGTCGACGTTCATTGCGGAAGCCTAAGCGGCGCTGAACGTGCTGGGATCGGGGCCGGTGCGCTGACCGGCGTCGAGGCGCTTGATCGCGGCCATGTCGTCCTCGCTGAGGGCGAAGTCGAAGACCTCGAAGTTCTCGCGGATCCGCTCCGGCGTTGCGGACTTCGGGATGACGACGTTGCCGAGCTGCAGGTGCCAGCGCAGGATCGTCTGCGCCGGGCTCTTGCCGTGGTGGGCGGCGACGGTCTGGATCGTCTCGTCGTCGAGCAGCTCGCCCTTGGCCAGCGGGCTCCAGGCCCGCGGTGGCGATGTCGTGCTCGGCGTGCCAGGCAAGCAGCTCGGCCTGCTGCAGGCGGGGGTGCAGCTCGATCTGGTTCACGCTCGGCAGCGCCTCGGCCTCGCACCGCAGCCGCTCCAGATCCTCGACCCGGAAGTTGGAGACGCCGATCGAGCGGGCGCCGCCTTCCTCCTTGATCCGTTCGAAGGCGCGCCAGGTCTCCAGGTAGAGATCGCAGCCCGGCTGCGGCCAGTGGATCAGATAGAGGTCAAGGTAACCAGTGCCAAGCCGCTCCAAACTTTCCTCGAAGGCGCCCAGGGTCGAGTCGTAACCCTGCTCGGAGTTCCAGAGCTTGGTGGTGACGAAGACGTCCTCGCGCCGCACGCCGCTGGCGGCGATCGCCGCCCCGACCCCCGCCTCGTTGCGGTACGCGGCGGCGGTGTCAATGTGGCGGTAGCCGACCGCCAGCGCCTCCTCGACCTTCTCCTGCGTGTCCCCTGGCGGGATCTGGAAGGTCCCGAACCCGAGCTGCGGAATCTCGACGCCGTCGTGCAGGGACAGGACAGGGGCCTCGGTCGCGCTCGTCATGCGCCTCCGGCTACCCCTCCGGCAACCGCTTTATGCAGGCCGGGCGCGAAGCGCGATCAGCTGGTGGCGAGGCCGATAGCCAGCAACGGGAATGCCGCCATGACACCGAGGTAGGCGCCCATCGCGGCGCCGCTGGCGAGGGACGCCGTGCGCGAGCGAGCACCCGCGATGCAGCCGACGAGGAAGAAGGTGCCGGCGATTCCGAGGCCGATCCAGAAGACGGGAGGCATTGCGGCGGCGAGAATACCGGACCCGGCGAGGGTCAACGCTCTAGGCTTGCCTCGTGCCGCCACAGGAACTCGACAGGCTTCCCGGAGCAGAGATTGTTCTTCCCGGGATCGAGGATCTCAGGGCTGGCCGCGAGACCGTCAACGCGCTTGCCGTGCGCGCCGCAGCGTCAAGACTTGGAGTGCGCGAGCTGGTCGGCGAGGCCGACGCTGAGGAACCCGCCGCACACCGGCTGTACCGACGCCTGAGCGACGAACTCGGCGATCGGGCCCACTCCCGCTACAACGCGATCCTGGCTCGGGTCGCGAGCTTCGCACGAGCCGCGGGGCATGCGCGAGCCGGCTGACGCGGAGCGGGTTCGGCGACTCGCCGCGGAGCTCGGCCGGGTCGTTCCCCCGGGGACGAGGATGTACCTGACGGGAGGCGCGACGGCCGTGCTCGAAGGATGGCGGCCATCGACGGTCGACATCGACGTGCGCTTCGAGCCGGATTCAGACGCGGCCCTGCGCAGGATCTCGGAGTTGAAGGAGGAGTTGGACGTCAATGTCGAGCTCGCCTCCCCCCTCGACTTTCTGCCCGCGCTCCCCGGCTGGCAGGACCGCTCGCGCTTCCGCTTCCGCGAGGGCGATTTGGAGGTCTTCGATTTCGACCCCTACTCGCAGGCGCTGTCCAAGTTGGAGCGAGGCTTCGAGCTCGACCGGAAGGACGTGCGAGGGATGGTCGAGGCGGAACTGGTCAAGCCCGAGCACCTCTTGGAGCTGTTCGAAACGATCGAGCCGGAGCTCTACCGCTTCCCGGCCGTTGACCCGAATGAACTCAGGGTCGCGGTCGAATCGCTGGGCGCCTGAGCCGGTGCATCAGGCGTTCGATCGCGATCCAGAGCAGGCCGAGGAGGAACAGCGGCAGGGCGAAGAAGGCGACGACGCCGAGGCCGGCGGCGAGGCTGAGGACGAGGGCGGCGAGGATCGCGGCGGCAATCGCGTCGACCAGCAGGGCGCGGCGGGCGCGGGCGCCGGGGGTGACCTGCTTCGGGCTCACTTCCCTTCCTTCCCCCCGGCTTCTTCGGAGCCGTCCTTCACGTAGACCGCGAAGAAGTCGCGTTCGTCGGGGACGAGGTAGCGGGTGGCGGGGCGGAACATTTCCGGCAGCAGGTTCGAGGGTTCCTTCGCGCCCGGGTGGCGGTAGCTGATGAAGCTGGTCCAGTCTTCGTTGATGTCGAGCTCCATCGCCCGCACCGCACCCGCCCGCTGGAGGACCTTCGCCAGCGATTCGACCGTCTGGTAGTTGGCGGCGGCGTAGATCAGGTTGCCGCGCTTGTCGATCCCGAGGCCGGAGCGCCAGACCCGGATCGCGTTGTTGACCGTCGCCCCCCATTCCGGCCCGTCGCTGAGGTTGGGGTTGAGCCTGCCTTCTTCGATGATCGGCGGCAGGTTTTGCTTCGCGAACCAGACTTTCGGAGGGATGGTTTCCCCGTGCTCCCAGGGGCGGATGTCAACCCGCCCGTCGCGGTACTCGATCAGGGTCTCGATCCCGTCCACCATCGGCGCGATCACTTCGCCGCGGTAGACGAGACCGGCGTTGGAGGTTTCCAGCGGGAAGCCGCCGTTGAAGGTGGCGGCGATGCGGTCGCGTTTGGATGGCGGCACCTCGGCCGGGCCGCGGTTTTCGATTTCCGGCGGCTCGGCCAGCCCCGGCACGTATTCGAGATGGGTGCGGCCGCTGTCGATCCAGGCGACGCCGGCGACGAACTGCGGGTATTCGGGGTCGCTGCGGAAGGTGGCGAGGAGGACCGGCGGGCGCCGGCCGGCGCTGGCGGACGCGGCGTGCCATATCCCCTCCCCTGGCAGCGCCGGGTGGATCAGCGGCTTGATCTGCGGCGGGCGGTAGATCGGGTGCTGCGGGTCGGGCCTTTCTTCACCCGCGTCGGCGACGCCGACCTGCGGCAGCGACTTCAGCGGCGGGCCGCCCTTCGAGGGCGCGTTCAGTTCGTAGTACCAGTTCTCGACCTGGGAGACGAGCGGGTTGCCGCCGTGCTGGCGCACCCACTCGACCGTGGCGATGTTCCAGCCGATGTTGCGCGGCTTGCTCAGCGCGTGGATCCAGGAGATCGCCGCCGGCACCAGGCAGATCGCCGCCGCGAGCAGGACCACGCGCCGCGCCCGTCGCCAGAGCGGCAGCGGCGGGACGTCGCGGCGGCTGGGTACATCGGCCACCCGTGAAGAGTGCACGCAATCAGTAAAGCCGAGCTTAGGAAACCCTGCCGTAGGTTTTACGGCGGCAGAGCGGTTAGGTTTTGCCTGTGCACATCCTCGCCTTCAGCGATCTCCATCGCGACCTCGAGCAAGGGGCGCGGCTGGTCGAGATGTCGACCGAGGCCGACGTGGTGATCGGCGCCGGCGACTTCGCCTCGATCCACGAGGGGCTGGAGGAGACGATCGACGCGCTGGCCGGGATCGCGACCCCGGCCGTCCTCGTCCCCGGCAACAACGAGACCGCCGACGCCCTGCGCACGGCCGCCGCCGGCTGGGACGCCGCCACCGTCCTGCACGGCGAGGGGACGACGATCGACGGGGTCGAGTTCTTCGGCCTCGGCGCCGGCATCCCGGTGACCCCCTGGGACTGGAGCTTCGACCTCGACGACGAGGCGGCGACCGAACTGCTCGAACCCTGCCCGGAGGGGGCGGTGCTGGTGCTGCACTCACCACCGCGCGACCACTGCGACGCCGCCGGCGACGGTGGGCACTTCGGCAGCCCGGCGCTGCTGCGGGCGATCGAGGAGAAGCGGCCGCGGCTGGCGGTCTGCGGCCATATCCACGAGTCCTGGGGCTGCGAGAGCCAGGTCGGGCCGACGCCGGTCCGCAACCTCGGCCCGCGCGGCACCTGGATCGATATCTGATGCCCGCCTTCGCGGGCGTTTTCCGGTAGCGGCAATGGAAGCTGGCGCACCCAAACGCGCCGGACTGGTCCTCGCGTCGCTGATCCTCGTCGCCGCCGTCGCCAACCTCAACCTCGCCGTCGCCAACGTCGCCCTGCCGGACATCGGCAAGGCCTTCGACGCCGGACAGACGACCCTCAACCTGGTCGCCGTCGGCTACTCGCTCGGGCTCGCCGCCTCGGTCCTCTACCTGGGCGCGCTCGGCGACCGCTACGGCCGCAAGATGATGCTGATCCTCGGGATGAGCCTTTCGATCCCGGCCTCGCTGCTGGCCGGGCTGGCGCCGACGATCGGCGTCCTCTTCGCCGCCCGGCTGATCGGCGGCGTCGCCGCGGGGATGGCGTTCCCGACCACGCTGGCGCTGATCACGGCGCTCTGGAAGGACCCCGCGCGCACCCACGCGATCGCGCTCTGGTCGGCGCTCGGCGGGGCGATCGCCTCGCTCGGGCCGCTCTTCTCCGGCTTCCTGCTCCAGCACTTCGACTGGGGGTCGGTCTTCTTCGTCACCCTGCCGCTGGCGGCAGTGGCGCTGTTCATGGCCTGGCGCTACGTCCCCGCCCACGTCAACGAGACGACCAGCCCGGTCGACCACCGCGGCGGCCTGCTCTCGATCCTGATGGTGGCGACGCTGGTGATGGGGATCAGCATCGCCCCCGCACCCGGCAAGCTCGCGCTCGCAATCGGGCTGATCGCAATCGCCCTCGCCACCGCGGCAGCGTTCGTGCTGCGGCAGCGGCGGGCGCCGGAACCGCTCTACGACCTCCGCGTGGCCCGGCGGCGGATCTTCTGGATCGCCGCCTGCGCCGGGATCATCGTCTTCGGCTCGCTGATGGCGGCGATGTTCGTCGGCCAGCAGTTCCTCCAGAACGTGCTCGGCTACTCGACCCTGGGCGCCGGGGCGGCGATCCTCCCCGGGGCGGTGGCGATGGTGATCGTGGCGCCGCGCTCGGCCAAGCTGGTCGAGGCCCGCGGCGCCCGTTTCACGCTGCTGGTCGGCTACGCCTTCTGCCTGCTCGGGTTCCTGACGATGCTGGTGCTCTGGGAAGAAGGCATCCCCTACTGGCAGGTCGGGCTCGGCTACGCGCTGATCGGGATCGGCGTCGGCTTCGCCGGCACGCCCGCCTCCCACTCCCTCACCGGCTCGGTGCCGGTGCGGCGCGCCGGCATGGCCTCGGCGACGGCCGACCTCCAGCGCGACCTCGGCGGCGCGATCATGCAGTCGATCCTCGGCGCCCTGCTGACCGCCGGCTACGCGACGGCCGCCGGCGCCGCAATTGCCGCCTCGCCCCACCACGTCACCGAAAACGTCGAAAACGAACTCACCCGCTCCTTCTCCAGCGCCGCCGCCACCGCCGAACGCTATCCCCGCTACGCCGAACAGATCGCCGCCGGCGCCAAGCAGTCGTTCCTCCACGGCGGCGACTGGGCCTACACCGCCGGCATCGTCGCCGTCCTCCTCGGCGCCACCCTCGTCTTCCTCCTCTTCCCCAAGCGCGACGAAGAGCGCCGTCTGCTGGAGCGCTACCACGCAGAAGACGCAGGCGAAGCACCGGAGGGGCGACTTACTCCCGCATAGCGAGAGCTTCCCGCCCCATACCATTTCCATCATGGCCTACCGAGTGCTCCCAGCCGCGGATGCCTTCTGGCGGCGGTCGAATCAGATGAAGACGCTGAATACGGACCTGGCCAAGCAGTTAGAGGCTTCGGCGCTGGGGGCGCGGATGTGGCGGCTGGAACCGGGGCAGGCTTCGACCAGGCACCGGCACTTCGAGCAGGAGGAGCTCTACGTGCTGCTCGAGGGCGAGGGGCGGGTGCGGGTTGGCGATGAGGTACTGACGCTGGCGCCGCTGGACACGCTCCTGGTCGAGACGGAGACGGTGCGACAGCTGTTCAACGACACCGACGCCGACCAACTCTGGCTGGTGGTCGGGGCGCCGGCGGAAGGGATCACGAGCACCCTGGAGATGAGCGAGGAGCAGCTCCGGTACATGTACCCGGACGGTCCGAAGGCGCTGCCGCCGGAGCTGTGCGGCGGCCACGCAGAGTAAGCGCGCCTCGAGAACTGCTAGAGGGCGAGGGTGACGGGCTCCTCCAGGAGCGCTTGGACGCGGGCGAGGAATTCGGCGCCCTCGGCGCCGTAGAGGATGCGGTGGTCGCAGGCGATCGTCGCCTTCATCAGCTTGGCGGGGACGAGCCGGCCGTCGCGGACGGCGGGGGCTTCGCGGATCGCGCCGACCGAAAGGATCGCCGCCTGGCCCATGTTGATCACCGCCTCGAAGGAGTCGATCCCGTACATGCCGAGGTTGGAGACGGTGAAGGTGCCGCCCGAGAGCTCCGGCGGCGTCACCGAGCCGTCGCGGACCTTGGCGGCGAGGGCGCGGGTCTCGGCGGCGATCTGGCGCAGGCCCTTGCGGTCGGCGTCGAAGACGGTCGGCACCACCAGCGCTTCGGGGGCGGCGACGGCGACACCGACGTTGACCCGCGAGTAGAGCTCGAAGCGGCCGTCCTTGTAGGCGCCGTTTGCTTTCGGGAACTCGCGCAGGGCGATCGCGCACGCCTTCACGACCATGTCGTTGAAGGAGGGCACCGCATCGCCCTCCCGCGCCGCCGCCTTGATCGCCGCCCGCGCCTCGACCGCCTTTCCCATGTCGATCTCGATCGTCAGGTAGAAGTGCGGCGCGGTCGCCTTCGACTCCGCCATCCGCCGCGCGATCGTCTGCTGAATTTTGTTCGGCTCCTGGAGGCGGGTCTCGCCCTTCGCCGTCTCGGCCGCGGGCTTCGCCCCCTCCGGCTGGGTGGAGGGGGCGAGTCCCGCTGGGAGCTCAGCCTCCTCGACGTCGTGCTTGACGATCCGCCCCCCCGGCCCGGACCCATGCAAGCTGCCCAGATCAAGGCCACGCTCCCGAGCGAGCCGCCTAGCCAGCGGGGACGCCTTGACCCTCTCCCCATCCGCGGCAGTCGGCGGGGAGGGGACTTTGGCGGCGGTCTCCCCCGCGGGAGGAGCGGATGGTCCCTCCACCGAATCCCCAACTCGGGCAATAGGTGCGCCGATCGGAAGAGTCTCCCCCTCCTGAGCCAGGATCTCGGAGAGCGTGCCGGCCACATCTGATTCGTAAGCCATGTTCGCCTTGTCCGTCTCGATTTCCACCAGCTCGTCGCCGACCGCGATCTCGTCCCCGACCTGCTTCAGCCAGCTGAGGATCGTGCCCTCCTCCATCGAGTCGGAGAGGCGCGGCATCACCACCTCAGCCATCGGGAAGCTCCATATCTACAGGTTGACATTTCGCGCCGCCGGCTCTCATCAGTTGCCGAGGAGGGGGCTGACGAGGACGATGGCGGCCTGGCGCAGCAGGTCGACCCGGAGCGCGTTCATCAGCGCCGCCTGCCGCGCCTGCAGCCGCCCGACGGTGGCGATCGGTTCGACGTCGGTCCGCGGTTGCGCCGGCGCGGTGGTGCGCGCCTGCTCGTAGGCGAGGCAGCCTTCGACCCCCTGCGCGATCAGCTGGGCGCGGAGTTCGGCGCCTTCGGGGATCGGGTGCAGACCGTCGGACTGCAGCAGTTGGGGGCTGCTTTCGACCGTCCCGGCCCAGTCCGGCACCTGCGTGCCGGGTCGCGAGGCGGCGAATTCGGCGACGACCCGGTTCTTGCCGGTGTTGTCGACGCCGTTGACGGTGAAGCCGTGGATCGTCGGCACCACCATGCAGCGGTTGCCGACGGCCGCCGCGACCTTGGCCAGGTTGCCGGCGAGGATCTGGGGGTATTCGGGGTTGTCGTTGGTGCCGGCGTCGAAGACGATCACCGAGTCGGAGGGTTCGTAGCTTTCCTGAAAGAGGTCGAAGATCTGGTAGCTGTTGGAGCCGCCGACGGCGTTGATCACCAGTTCGTCTCCGGGCAGGTAGCGGCTGAGGTAGGGGGAGGTCAGTTCCTCGAGGCTGTCGCCGACCACCAGCACCTTCGGCGCCGCCCCGGCCTGCGCCGCGGTCGCGGCCGGCGCCAGGAGCACCAGCAGCAGCGCCACCGTCGCTCGCCCAAAGCTGCCGATTCGCCCCACGGCGTTGTTTCTACACGACACGCCCCTCCTAAACTGCCGCGGGTGCCAACTGCTGCCCGGGTCCAGTTAGTCGGCTGCGCCCTGATCGCGGCGCTGCTCCTGCCCGGCTGCGGCAGCGGCGGCGCGGAGACGACCAGCGGCGCCACCGTCGCCAGCAAGGCGAGCGCTTTCGGCCCGAAAACGACGACCGAGACGAGGACGCCAAACACCGGCGCCGGTGCCGGGGAAAAACGTCCCGCCCGCGCCGGCTCCCTCTGCCAGAGCCAGCTCGGCAGCTTCGTCGGCTCGATGGACGGGTTGCGGCGGCGGCTCGCCGTCGGCGTCACCTACGACCAGTACGTGAACGAAGTCCACGCGATCCGCTCCACCTATAAGGACGTGCCGGTCGACGGCGTGGAGATCGACTGCCTGAACGCGGTCGGCGCCCCCGCCGAGAAGGCCTTCAACCGCTACATCGAGGCGGCCAACGACTGGGGCGAATGCGTCTCCGAACTCGGCTGCGCCTCGGCGGCGGTCGAACCGATCCTGCAGCGCCGCTGGCGGATCGCCTCCCACCTCCTCTCCGAGGCCGAGGACGGCCTGCACGGTCTCAGCGGCTGACTCGGTCAAAAAAACCGGGCCGCCCGAAGGCGGCCCGGCCTGGTGCCTGGGAGCGAACGCGGAGAACTGCGACCGGGTGGGACAACGCCCGGCTCTCTGCGCTCACCGGTGCCCGGGGTGGATTCCGCCGGGCGCCCGAACCAGTGCGGCGCCTAGCGGCCCTGCACCTCCAGAGTCCCATTAAGCATGTGAATCAAGTTAGGACCACCTCCTTTCTCTGGTCCGTCGATTGAAGCAGACGCGGAGGTCGGGGTCGAGTGCCGATCGACGCACGCATCGCTATTCGGTCGCAGCCTCGGGCAGCTCGTCGCCGAGGATGTCCTTGCCGCGGCGGCGCTGCCAGCGGCGCCAGGCTTCGAAGCCGAGGCCGACCGCCATCGCGCAGCCGAGCGAAGTGACGAGCGGCAGCCAGAGGCTGCTCTTGAAGGTCTCGCCGCCGAGGTAGCCGAGCATCGAGACGTAGAGCGCCCAGAGCACCGCGGCGCAGGCGTCGGCGACGACGAACTGGCGATAGGGCATCTCCAGGGTGCCGGCGGCGAAGGTGGTGGCGGTGCGGCCGCCGGGGATGAAGCGACCGACGGCGATCAGGATCGTCCCGCGCCGGCACAGCGCCCGCTCCGCCCACCGCAGCCGCGCTTGCCCCTTCTCGCCTTTGAAGAGGCGGTCGGCCACCGGATCGCCGATCTTGCGCCCCAGCAGGTAACAGAGGTTGTCGCCGAGGAAGGCGCCGACGGCGACCAGCGGCACGATCCCCCAGATCAGCAGTTCCCCCTGCGCCGCCAGCACCGAAGCGGTGATCACGATCGTCTCCGAGGGGATCAGCGGGAACAGCACGTCGGTCGCGCAGGCGACGAAGACGACCGGGTAGGTGACGGCGCTGTTCGAAACCTCGTGGGTAAGCCAGTCGAACACCTGCCCCAGCTACCCGAGGCACCCCCGGCGCACCCAAATCGGAATGGTTGACCAACGGGCAGCCGGGTAGTGAAGAGGCCATGTCCATCTGGTTGATAGCCGTCATCGTCGTCGTCGCGATCGCCGTCTTGGCCCTCGTCGCCGTGTCCGCCCAACGCGCCAGGAAGCGCCGGGAACTGGAGCGCATGCGGCTGAGCGAACGGGCCGGCGGCCACCGCCAGGAGGCCGGCGCCCACGCGGCCAAAGCCGAGGAGCACGAGCAGGTGGCCACGGAGGCGGCCGAGCGCGCCGAGCGCGAGCGCGAGCTGGCCGACCACCACGGAGAGAAAGCCGAGAACCTCGAGCGCGAGCTCTAGGTCACAGGGGAGGGAGAGCCAAATGCTGATCGCGGTCGTAATCGGAGTCTGCATCCTGCTGGCGATCCTCGGCTTCCTCGTCCCCTCCCTCTCCAACCACGCCCGCCGCGGCAGCGACAAGGGCTTCTCCGCCGGCCAGCGCGCCGGCAGCAAGGCACCCGGCCCGGTCGGCCGCCTGCTCAGCAAATCGTTCGGCAAATCCCAGCGCGCCGCCGACAAGAGCCACGCCGCGGGCAAGGACGCCCGTCAGAAGCTGCCGTTCTAGCCGCCGCTAGGTCCTCAGGATCCAGTAGGCGAACGCGACAAGTACCACCAACACGGCGCCCATCGTCGTCGCCGGGTCGTGGGTGAAGCGACCCAGCTGTGCGCCGAACGGGATCATTGCGGTCATTCCGGGAAGGTAGCCCCGCAAGGCGGACGGCGGGCGCGACTCAACCTTCGTACGACGAGTAACGCTTAGCGGGGCCGCTCAGCCGGCCTTGGCGAGGACGCGGAAGGCGCGGCGGTTGCCGGCGCGGCGGCTGAATTCGGTCTCCGCCAGCCCCTGGTTGTCGATCGCGCGGGAGAAGACGACGTAGCGCCCAGGGGCCAGGGGGTGCTTGAGCTTCAGGGCCCATTTCGCGGTGCCCTTGGCGGTGCGCCATTTGCTGGGCTTGACGGCGGCCGAGGTCCGCGCCTTGCCGCGAGAGTGGAGCCGGACCAGCGCGACCTGCACCTTGCTGACGGTGCCGTCGGGATCGGAGGCGGTGCCGTGAAAGCCCTTCAGCGCGTCCTGCTGGACCTTGCGCGGCACGCCTTTGATCCTGCTGTGGGGAGCAAGGTCCGGCTTCGGTCCCAGAGCCGGCGGCGTTTCGAAATCGGCGAGGTAGCGGGAGACGATCCCGCTGGACCCGCCGGGTTCCTGGTACCGGCTCCCGGCGGTGACGATCTTGCCGTCGGGCTGGAGCGCCAGCGCTTCGATGGATTCCTCTTCGATATTCGAGCCCAGCGGCTCGAGCACGATCCCACCGCTGCCGAAGCTGGGGTCGAGGCTGCCGTTCGGGTTGAAGCGGACGAGTGCCGGCGCTTCGTGTTCTTCGAGCGGGTTTTCGCTGACGTCGTAGGTCCCGCCGAGGACGAGCTTCCCGTCTGCGGCGAGGCCCAGCGCGCGGCCGAAGCTGTCTTCGCCGGGCAGCCGCACGCCGGCCAATCCGCCGCCGCCGAAGCTCGGGTCGAGTTCGCCGTTGGGCAGGTACCGGGCGATCTCGAATTTGCCGACGAAGTCCGGTGGCGTGCCGGTGTAGTCGAACCCATAGCCGCCGCCGACGATCTTCCCGTCGGGCTGGACGAGGACATCGGCGATCCGGCCTTCTTCGATTCCGCCTTCGCCGGGGATCGGCGTTTCGACGACGCCGTCGCCGCCGAACGATGAATCGGGTTTGCCGTCGAGCCCGAGCCGGATCAGCGTGAACCCGTCGCCGCCGCCGGCGCCGGTCGAGTCTGCGATGACGATCTTGCCGTCGGACTGGAAGGCGACGCCTTCGCCGCGGTCGTCTTCACCCGATTCGGTCTGGATCACGGTGGTGCCGTCTCCGGCGAACGCCGCTTCCGGGGTGCCGTCGGATTCCAGCATCGCGACCCCGACCGCGTCGCGGAGGCTGGGCGGTTCCGCAACCCCGACCACGGCGATGCGGCCGCCGGGGCCGATCGTCACCGCATGCGCCCGGTCGCCGAACGCCCCGACCGGGAGGATCACGATTCCACCTTCGCCGAAGCTGGGATCGAGGGCTCCGTTGACGAGGTAGCGGACGATCGCGAAGTCTTCGTTTTCTGGGCCAGGCGCCTCGCCGACGGCGACGACCTTCCCGTCCGGCTGGACGGCGACGTCTTTGGCGTAGGCGAATTTGCTGAGCGGCGTCGTCGCCACGCCGCCTGCGCCCCAGCTCGGGTCGGGGGCGCCGTTGGGGAGCAGCCGCGCGATCGAGAAGCCCGATGCTCCTTCGGGCGAGCCGGCGACGAGGATCTTGCCGTCGGCTTGCACCGCCACCCCACCCGCGAACGATTCCGGACCGAACGGCGCCTGCACTTTGCCGCCGACCCCGAAGCTGGGATCGAGTTCCCCAGGGACCGCGGCCGACGCCCCGCTAACGGGCAAGAGGCCCGCCAGCGCGACCAGAGCCGTCGCGATCGTCATCCGGGGGACGTTCATCCGCCCCAGCCTATGACGTCGAGGGCCTTGCGACAACTGCAGTGGACGATGGGGCCGGGGCCTCAGCTCGGGGCGATCGCCTGGATCCAGTCCCAGCGCTTGTCGCATAGGCGTTCCGCTTCGCCGGCGGGCACGGCGACCAGTTCACCGCTTTCCTCGTCGCTGGGGGCGAAGAGCAGCGGGCCGGTCGGCGGCCGCGGGAAGCCGCCGCTGCCCGGATGCAGGTCGGCGCCGCCGAAGCGCAGTTCGGCCGTGTGGTGACCGGCGTCGAGGTGGATCTGGCCGAGTTCGATGAAGCTTCCTTCGTTCTCCAATTCGTGGCGCGCTTCGCCAACCTTGCGGCCGTCGACGAAGAGCTCGACGCTGCCCCGCACAGAGCCGCCAAGCCAAGCGGTGTGGGCGCCGGAGCGCGGCACTTCGAAGGGGCCCTTGGTGGCGTCGAAGACCGGCGCGTGGCGGGCGGCGAGGAGACGGGCGTGGGGGCTGAGGGCGAGCGTCGCCTGCCCGAGCGTTTCGACTTCTTTGCAACTCGGTACCGCGGCCGGTTCGCTTTCGCTACCGAGGGGGAGGAATTCTCCGGGCGGGGTCGTCTCGCCTTCCGGGCGTTGCCAGACTTCGTAGTACCTGCCGCGCCAGGCGAGGCGGTAGGGCACGGGTGGGCGACTGCGGACCGGTGAGCGCCGCAGCACCAAGGTGCGGAATTCGAAGAGGCCGCTCGGTTCGAGTTCATCCGTGTCGGCGGCATAGCCCTTTTCGACTTCGCCGCCTCCGCGCAGTGGGATCGAGCGGTTGCGCAGCTCCGAGACGCCTTCGCCGTCGAGCTTGCGGAGGAAGTGGCGGGCGCCGTAGGGGTTGTATTCGGTCATCAGCGCCGGGCCCTCGCCGGCGAAACGGTTGCCGATCTGCTGCAGCTCGTGCAGCTGCCCATAGGGGGCGAGATCGGCGCCGCCGTAGGCGAGCACGTTGGACCAGAGGACGCCGCCGGCGACGAGAACGACCAGTGCCCAGCCGGTAACGCGGTCGAGGCGCATCACCGCCAGGGCGCCGAGGAACGCGAGCGAGAGCCCGACCGGCGAGGCGGTCGCGAGCGCCTTGCCGCCCGCCCAGGGGGAGCCGAGGATGACGATCACCGCGCAGGTGACGAGCACAGTCGCGTAGAGGAGCGGCTTGATGGCGCGGCGGCGCCAGAGGGCCCAGAGCGCGAAGGCGGCGGCAAGGATGCCGAGCCCGATCAGGACCGCGGTGATGACGGTGCCGTCGGGGGCGACGCGGAAGTCGCCGGAGGGCCAGATGCCGAGCGCTTGCAGCGGGTTCAGCGGGCCCAGTAGGTTGCCTTCGCCATTGGAGCCGACCAGCGACTTCGAGGTCGGCGGCACGATGCCCGAGGTCCAGACGGGGATCGTCAGTCCCACCAGCAGGGTGACGAAGGCGCCGGCTCGAATCAGGGCGCCGCGGGTGCCGAAGTGGTTGTAGGCGAGGATCATGAGCACCAGCAGGAGCGGCCCGATCCAGAGGGCGCCGCCGGGGCTGAGGACGCCGACGATCGCCGCGGCGACGATGCCGAGCGGGAGGACATCTCGGAGCTGCCCTCCCTGCCGCACCGCCGCCGGGGCCAGCGCGGCCGCGAGCGCCACCAGCGCGGCCGCGGCCATCTCCTTGACCCCACCCCAGAGCGCGTAGCCGTAGAGCAGCGCTGGCTGGGCGACGATGAAGGCGGCGAAGGCGCGCAAGGGACGGCGCCGGATGAAGCCGAAGATCTCCCAGAGGGCGAGCGAGAGCAGAGCGGCGATGAAGGAGAGGTAGGGCTGGAAGACCCAGGCGAGGTCGCCGCCGACGATCTTGCCGGCGGCGCCGAAGGGGATGAAGACGCCGATCGGGTAGCCGCCGGCGAGGTTGAATTCGAGCGTCGCGCGGTAGCTCGAGGGGCCGAGGCCGGCGAGGCTGCGGCCGTGCTCCATCACCCGGTCGGTCATCGCCAGCCAGGTGGCGGTGTCGTCGAGCTTGATATAGCCGGCGAAGGTGGGGTGGCCGGAGAAGATGATCGGGGCGCCGAAGACGAGGAAGACGCCGATCCCGACCACAGCCGGCAGCGGGTCGGGGCGACCGAAGCGCCAGGGCAGTGAGAAGCCGGCGCCGATCGCCGCCAAGGCCAGCAGCAGCGGCACGGTCAGCTCGGCGGTGGCGTTGGTGGCGGTGGTGAACTCGCCGACGACGACGATCGCCGCGAAGCCGGCGGGCAGGATCAGCGTCCCCGGCAGGCGGCGGCCGCTGAGCAGGTCGACGAAGAGCCCGAGGCCTGCGCAGAGCAGTCCCAGCACGAGCGGATAGACGACCCAGGCGACGAGCATGCTCATCGGACTCTGCCGCTCCTATTCAGCGGGCTCGACCTTGCCGGAGAGCGCGAGGCTCATCGCCTTCGCCGCCGAGGGGTCGTAGACCTCGACCTGGACCGCGCCTTCGGGATCGGCGAAGTAGACGCTGGTCGGCCGTTCTTCGTTGAAGAAGAGTTCGAGCCCGTTCTTCCCCTGGCGGCTGGTCGCGCCCGATTCGGCGGCGAAGTTTTCCAGCGCCGCCACCGCGTCCCCCACTTCGTAGCTGCCGATCGTCAGCACGTTGGCGGGGGCTTCCCCGGCGGCGGTGCCTTCCGGCACGTAGCGCACCCGGGCGCCTTCCCCTTCCGGCAGTTCTTCCAGTTCCAGTTCGGTCCCGTCGACCGGACCCGCCCAGTAAATCGGCTGCCCCAGCGCCGCCGCCGCTTCCGCCAGTTCACCTTCGCTGACGATCCGCGAGCCGGCTTCCGGCAACGTCGCCGGCCCTTCGTCTTCGCCGCTGGTCGCGATCAAGGCGACCACGGCAATGACGATTGCGATTGCGACAACGCCCCCGCGCAGCAGCCAGAGCTTTTTGCCGGTGAGCTGGCGGCTCGCGGTGTTGCCCCCCTCCATCGGGCCACAGCATATGTGTCTCAGCGTTTCCGACTGCCGGAACCGCGATGCTGCCGATCCGCAGATGGCTGGTTCCGACAAGAGAACGCCCCGGTCGGTCCCCGGGCTGATCGCCGAGGCGTTCGGTCTGTACCGCCGCTACCCGGGGCTTTTCCCGGCGTTGGCGGCAGGCGTGATCGTGCCGTACCAGCTGATCGTGCTGGCGGCGACCGGAACGGACCCGTACAACCGCGCCTCCCTGAGCTTCGGTGTCTCGTTCCTGCTCACGCTGATCGAGTGGGTCTTGGTGAATCCGCTGGTCTCCGCCCTCCATGTCCACGCTGTCGCCGACATCGAGGAGAGGCTGACTCCGCGCATCGGCGCGGTGGCGCGGCGCGGCCTGGCGGTCTTGCCGGTAGTCGCCGGCGCCGCGCTCGTCGCCGGGCTGGGCATTGTCGGCGGCATGGTCCTCCTGGTCATTCCAGGGGTGGTCTTCTTCCTGCGCTGGCATGTGGTCGCCCAGGCGGCCGCGATCGAGCACGTAGGTGGGCGGCGGGCATTGCGTCGCAGCTGGTCGCTGACCGAAAAGAATGTAATCCGCGTCCTCTTCTTCTTCGTCTGCATCGCGGTGATCGCCCTCGTGCCGGGGGTTCCGCTCGGCCTAGTTTTCCGCCACCACCACACCACTGCCCTTGCATTCCTCGTCGGAACGGCCGTGCAGGTTCTCATCGTCTCCTTCACCGCTCTGGCCACGTCCCTCCTCTACTACGACCTCCGCTGCCGCCGTGAAATCCTCGCCGGCGAGTTCGAGCGACGGCTAGCTCAAGGCGAGGCAGGCTCGTTCGCGTAGGGCTGGTAGTTACGGCAGGGCTCGCCCCGCAGGCCCGGGCAGGGCGGTAGGCCGGTCGGCACACTCACCCCGGGCACTACGGGCAGCAGGAGGTTCGAGGGGGTTTCGCCGCCGTAGGCGATCGCGACCTGGGCGGGGCCTTCCGGTTCGGTCTGGTCGAAGGACCAGATCGGCTGGGTGCCGTTGGGGGCGGCGATCGTCACCCGGATCCGCGAGCCGGCGCGGTAGGCGTGTCCCTCGTAGTAGAGGGGGATCGTGACCGGCACGAACTGTTCGGCAGGCAGCGGCGAGACGTCCGCTTCGCGCAGGCTCAGCACCGGCTCCAGCGCGGTGCTCTTTTCGGCGTCGAGCTTGCGCTCGTCGCCGCGCACCCAGCCGTTCTGGACGAAGGTCTCCTTGCCGTCGGGCCGCACCTCGCTGACCGTCGCCTGCAGGTCGACGTTGGGAGTCGAGGAGCGGACCCAGACGTTGACGGCTCCGGCGCCGATCACCGTCGTGTTCGCGCTCAGCGGTGCGGTGAGGTAGGAGACGGCGCTGCCGGGCGGGCTCTGTTCCCAGTGGTATTCGGGCGTCGCCGTCCAGAGGCCGCCTTCGCCGGAGCCGGTGTCGCCGCTGAAGTCGGTCTTCGGCAGGGCGTTGGCGTCCCAGGTGAATTCGTCGGCACCCGCGCCGGCGGGCGGCGCGCCGCTCAGATTGCCTTCCGGCGCGAGGTACCAGGCCTTGGCTTCGGTGCCGGGCACGGGGAATACGTTGAAGGATTTTTCGAAGCTGGGGTAGGGCTGGCCTGGCGAGAGCCCGCCGGCGCCGTTGTCGAAGAGGACCCGGATCGGCTTCAGGTTTTCGAAGGCGGCCAGCGCCGTCGAATAGGTCGGCTGCAGCTGGATCGGGTCCGGCGGCAGGGTGACGCCGGATATCCCCATCGCTTCCTGGTAGATCAGTGGCGCCGCGGCATTGACCGCGGCCGAGGCAAGGATCGGCGGTCGCTTCGCCACGTACAGCTCGAGGAAGTCGAACCAGCGGTCGAACGTCGCCGGGTCGAGCGAGTCGACGTGGGTGCCGTTGGTGAAGGTGAACCACTTCTTTTTCGTGCCGGTCATGTGCTCGGCCAGGGTCGGGCAGTGGCCGCCGGTCTGCTCGTCGGTCCACTGGCAGGCCATGAAGGTCGGCACGTCGATCTTGTGGACGAAGGTGATCGGCGAGAGCGGGTCGGCAACTTCGGGCTTGTAGTGGTCGTTTTCTTCGATCTTCTTGAGGAGGTCCACCGCTTCGGGGTGCAGGGCCTGGTTTTCGGCGCAGGTCTGGTCGCCTTCCTGGATGCGCTTGTAGGCCCACGCCTGGCCCTGGGTGGGCGAGGCCGCTTCGGCGTCGTGGACCCGCTGTTTGGCCCATTCGAGCGCGAAGCCGGTGTTGAGTATGCCGCCGGGGTAGAGCGTCGTCTGGGTGTTGTCGATCACCGACAGGGGCGAGATCGCGGCCAGGTCCGGCGGCTCGGTGGCGGCGGTGAAGAGCTGGCTGATGCCGCCGTAGGAGATCCCCATCATCCCGACCTTGTGGTTGAGGGCCCAGGGCTGGTGCGCGATCGTCTCGACCACGTCGTAGCCGTCGAGGTTCTGCAGCGGCTCGAAGAAGTCGTAGGCGCCGCCGGAGCAGCCGGTGCCGCGCATGTTGACGTCGACGACGGTGAAGCCCATCAGGTTGGCGAGGATCGAGATCCCGTTTTCGGGCCCGGCCGGGTTGGCGTAGCCGTAGCCGGAGTACTCGATCAGGGTCGGCGTCGGGCCGCTCGGCAGCGGCGGCAGTTCGACTCCCGGCAGGACGTGGGTCACGTCCTGCGGCGGGTGGACGTCGATCGCCAGCTTGGTGCCGTCGCGGGTGGTCAGGTACCCGTACCCGCTGGAGGGGATCGACTGGTTGTAGATGCCGGGGTCGGGCGGTTCGGATTGGGTCGTCAGCACCTGCAGCGGCGGCGATTCCGGCCCGGAGGCGACGCGGACGCGGTAGCCACCTCCCGGCGTGACGTTGCGGAAGAGGACACCGCCGAGTTCGTCGGCGCTCTTCGTTGCGACTTCCCCGCCTTCGGCGTCGTACAGAGACACCTGGGCGCCGGGGGCGACGCCCGTCGCGTAGACCTGTTCGACGCTGCCGCGGGCTTCGAACGTCGCAGCGGCGTTGGCCGCGCCGCTGCCCAGCAGCAGCGCCAGCAGAGCGAAGGCGAGCGCCATCAATCCCGGCACGGTGTGCTGTGACCACTGGCTTTCGAGCGCGACGCCTCTCCTCAAGATGAGGCTGCCCTACCCACTTTGGGGTCTTACCAAACTGGCCAGCCAGCCAGTAGTATTCGCCGGGCGTGCCCGACCAGACCGAGATCGCCACCGGAGCAGGAGAGATCGAGGACGCCCTGGTGCTCGAGCGCGAGCACTGGGAGAACGGACCGCCGCTGGAGCTGTTCAAGCGGATGCGCAGCCAGTGCCCGGTCCACTGGACCTCTGAAGTGACCGAGCTGCCGCAAGCGAAGGGCTTCTGGTCGGTGACCCGCGCCGACGACGTCCACACGGTCAGCCGCGACTGGGAGACCTACTCCTCCGAACTTGGCGGGGTGGTCGTGATCGACGAGGTCTTCCCGATCGAGCTGGCGCGGGCGATGTTCATCGGCATGGACCCGCCCAAGCACGACCGGCTGAAGGCGCTGTTCCAGGCGGGCTTCACGCCGAAGCGGATCGCCGCCCACACCGACGCGATCCGCGAGATCGTCGTCGGCGTGCTCGACCGCCTCGAGGGCCGCGAGGAATGCGACCTCGTCACCGACGTCGCCCAGCCCGCCGTCTCGCGGGTGATCGGCAGCTTCATGGGAATCCCGGAGGAGGACGACGCGGCCTGGGCCGAGCTGATGAACATGGCGCTGGCGGCCAGCGACCCCGACTACAGCCCCTCGACCGACGAGGTCGAAGCGACCATCCAGGCGGCGATCCAGCAGGTCTTCGCCCGCTGCGGCGCGATGATCGCCGCCCGCCGCGAGAGCCCCACCGACGACCTCACCAGCGTCCTCGTTCACGCCGAGGTCGAAGGCCAGCGGCTGGAGGAGCACGAGATCGTGATGGGCTTCTTCCTCCTCGTCGCCGCCGGCAACGACAGCACTAAGGCGACTTACTGCTCGGCGATGCGGGCGCTGATGGAACATCCCGACCAGCGCCGGCTGCTGGTCGAGGACCCGGCGCTGATTCCGGGTGCGGTCGAGGAGTCGCTGCGCATGTTCCCCGCCTTCGCCCACTTCCGCCGCACGGCGACCAAGGACACCGAGCTCGGGGGCCAGCAGATCAAAGCGGGCGACAAGGTGGTGATGTGGTACGCCTCCTCCAACCGCGACGAGACCCGCTACGAGGACCCCGACCGCTTCGACGTCCTCCGCAACCCCGAGCACCAGGCCTTCGGCGCCGGCGGCCGCCACTTCTGCCTCGGCACCGCCCTAGCCCGCCTCGAGCTGAAGATCCTCCTCGAGGAGACCCTCGCCCGCTACCCCAACATCGAGCTAGCCGGCCACCCCGCCTTCATCGAGTCCGGCTTCCTCAACCAGCTGAAATCCCTGCCGGTGCGGCTGGGCAACCGAACCCGACAACGGCATTCAGCTTGACCTAGGTCGCCGACCGCGCCTCGGCCTACGGTAACGCGCGAGGCTGCCGCGCTCGCTTTGATCTACGCCCTACGAGCCTGAGGACTTCGACGGTCGAACGACTGCGTAGACGTGATTAAGCGTTTCTTCGAGCACGGTGATCTTGAGATCGTCGATGATCACGACACTGAACTCGCGTTCGATGGTTCGACGTGGGTCGACCTTGAGGCGCTTCCGAAATTCGGGATCTTCGTCTGCCTTTGTGACCGCCTTGGTCATTAGACGGCGGAGCGTAGGGCGCCGTTTCCATGCCCAACTCCTTTCCTCCCACGGCACGAGTGCGATGTAAAGCAAGAACAGACCAGTCACGTACCCAAAGAATGCAATCGAAGCGAGGCCGAAGCCGGTGAAGTTGAGCGGCGCACTGTTGGCACCGACCGTTGACAGGACCGACCCGATGATCAGACCGAGGCCGAGACCCGTCATCGCGTAGCGCACCCGTCCGTCCTCTGCGCGCTCATTCCATGCACACTCACACCATTTAGTGGCGCGTACCAACCGCTGCTCACTTCTGGATACTGCGCGCTTGGCGTTCACGGGGAAGCCCTCTGCCAGATCCTAACCCCCTATCGCGTGGCGTGGGCACTGTGGGAACGCCGGCCCATCACGAAAGCGCGCCTGACAGGATTCGAACCTGTGACCTTCGGTTTCGTAGCCCGATGCGGTCACTCAGCTGGGCTATGTGGGGCTAGGTTTCAAGCCGATTCCCCGAGATCGAGATCGGCTGAGATCGGCTGGAATCTGTGGGTCATGTTGCCCCATTTGTTGCCCCAGCAGCCTTCGACAGATTGGCTTCCCGGCTGGATCATTTCGCCATAGCGGCGATTGACTCTCTCAAGAGTTTCTCTGCCAACTGGCTGACCCGCACGCCGTCATTACTTCGCAGCGCGTCTACCAGCGCCAGGCGCTGCCATAGCTCGGGGTCCGCGCGTGCCGCCTCGGGAACCATTGGATGCAGCGGCTCCAGCGTGAGCCCTCGCACCGTTCCTTTGGCATGGGGCCAAACTACAGGCAACCCCGTGTAGTCCGCGAGCTTTCCCTTCAGCGGATCGGCCGCCCATGAGGTTGGAATACCTGGAGCTTCCGAACCCAATCGCGCCGGGAAGCTGAACTTGACGGCGTGAATAAGAAATTCTTCCGCCAGCGGCTCTCGGACTCTCCGGCGGTCCGAATAGAGGCCAGCATCGGAGAGTCGGCGCATTGCCCGGTGGGTGCCGGCGACATCGAATCCGAGTCGACTCGCGAGGTCACGCACAGGCGCTGGCTCGGCTGAGCCAAGGAGCTTCAGCAGCACAACCACGTCCTGCCCCTTCAGCATGGCAGCATTGTTTCATGTTCCGATACATGAAACAACCACGGGCTTGGCGCTCAGCGCCGCTTGCGTCCCTCCTCAACCTCCTCGGGGGTGCCGTCTATGTCGCGGCGCACGTCAAGCGATACGTGACGGGGCGCGCACGCGGCGCTCGGCTCGTTCAGGCGCGCGATCTGGATCGATTCATCGTCCCAGCCCCAAACCGAGAAACCAGCCTCCGCGAGTTCGTCAAGGACCGCTTCGAGTTTCGCTTTCGCTTCTGTGATGTCCATCAGGCATCTCCTCGTCAGGCCGCTTCCCTACCTCGATCGTGCCGGCGCACAGACAACATGTATCGTAGAAGCCGTGGCCTATAAGCGGCTCAAGACCGAGCACGCCGGAGCGAAGAACGGCGGCGGAGCATGGATGACGCGCGCAGAGGCGAAGGAGAGCGCGAGACGCAAGCGCCGCCAAGCCGACGAGGAGAAGCGCTCTCTCAATGACTGGGGCGCTGTCGACCAGTTCAGCGCACACGGCTCGCGCGGCGTCCTCCGCCACATGACGGAAGACGAAGAGGCAGCCGGCCTCTCGTGGGAGAAGTTCCGCCCGAGCTGATGCACCACGACCGTTGCAGCCGCCCTTCGATCGAAGGTCAAGCCTGCTGGTCCTCGACCCCAAGCTCCTCGATCAAGGCCACGATGCGCTCGCGGGTTGCCGGCAGCTCCGAGGCAACCACGTCCCAGACGAGATTGAGATCGACGCCGAGGTAATCGTGGATGAGTTTGTCGCGCATCCCCGCCATCTCGCGCCACGACAGCTCCGGCGCCCGCTGGCGCAGCGAGTCCGGCACCTGCTTGGTTGCCTCGCCGACAACCTCCAGGTTGCGGACGACCGCATCCTGGATCATCGGGCTCTTGAAGAACGCGGTCCGGCCAGACTCGGTGTAGGCGAACACCTTGTCGATGGCGTCGCGGATATGCAGCAGGTAGACGCTCTCGTCCTTCAGAGCGCGACCGCCTCATCGAGAACGCGGTCGCGCATGTAAGGCGACAGGCTCGCCTCGGTGACGACATCCACCTCGACCCCAAGGCTCTCCTCCAAATCGTTCGAAAGCGCGATCAAGTCGAAGAGGCTGCGACCTTCCGCCATGTCGACCAGAAGGTCGAGATCGCTGGAGGCATCCTGCTCGCCGCGGCCGACTGAGCCGAACACGCGCACATTGCCCGCCCCATGGGCGGCGGCAATGCGGCGGACGTCCTCCCGAATCGCCGGAAGGGCGACAGATCGGCGGCTGTTCCTTTGCTTATCCACTGACTAGATCGTATCGCCGGTTGACACCGCCCTTACGGATGTCCCCGACAGCTCTCCGCGGGCACCTTCTCCACGTACCATGCGGATATGAAGGAGGGCGAGAATCCAATAGACCCGTGGACCGACCCGATCCCCAGCCCGGAGACTTCGATGCCGAACTTGACGAAGCTAGCCCTGGACAAATTCAATCCCACGATGGCAATCCAGACGCGAATCTCGTGATGGTTCCCTGTCGTACTCAGATTTAGCCGCCAGTCGTAAAGACAGCGGCGCGTGGAGAGCGGCGCCTTGACAAGCCCGTGCGGCGAAACCCGAGCTTGAGGGTCGGATGGAGTCTGCGACTGGTACTAGGATGTCCCGACGACTGCTCCGGTGCGGTCGCGGATTGTTCGCGAGGTCGCATTCGCCGGAGCCAAAACGACCTCGCCGAGTGGATTCCGAGACGCATAACCCCATAGCTTTTGCGACGCAGCTCGGCGCCAAGCTCGCCACCCGGTCACGCCATGCCTGCGTCCTCCTGGGCGCCGGCGCTTCTCGTGCCTGCGGACTTCCGGATGTCTCAGGCTTGGAAAAGGCAATCCACGACTCGCTCCAAGGTGCCGAGAGAGACGCCTTCGAAAAGCTGTCTGCCGAGCGAAACCTTGAGCAGGTGCTTTCGCGGTTGCGCCGGATCTCGTCGCTGTTGGAGGGCGACCAGGAACTCGAAGGGTTAACGAAGGACTTCGCGTTGAAGCTAGATCGGCGGATCTGTCAAGCGGTGGTCGACAACCTGACCGGGGCTGATGTAGACCTAGCTCCGATGCGAGGCCTCGCATCTTGGGCGGCCGGCGCTGAGTACCGGCGTGCGGTCGAGATCTTCAGCGTCAACTACGACCTTCTCGTCGAGACAACGCTCGAGCAGACCCGCGCGCTGTGGTTCGACGGCTTCGTCGGCGCTTTGAATGCGCCGTTTCGAATCGATCTCGTCGAGGGCTTTGAGGAGGCCGCGGCGCAGATGCCCGCCGCCTTCACCCGAGTCTGGAAGCTCCACGGGTCACTCAACTGGGGGTGGAGCGAGTCGGCTCGGGCAATCGTCCGTCGCGGAATTCCAAGAGGGGAGAAAGAGGTAGCAGCCATCTACCCCGCTGACACGAAGTACGAAGAATCGAGGCGGGTGCCATTCGTCGTTTTGATGGATCGGTTTCGTCGAGCCCTTCATGAGCCGGAGACGCTGCTCCTAATCAGCGGCTACTCGTTCGGAGACGAACATCTCAATGAGCAGATCTTCGATGCCGCGACTCATCGCCCCCGTTCCGAGTTCCTCGCGTTCTGTTATTCCGAGATCCCTGACCTGCTTGTAAGCCAAGCACTCTCTATCCCCTCTCTGACGATCATTGGGGCCAGCGAGGCAATCATCGGCGGAGTCCGGGCTCCTTGGCGGAGCGACGAAGAGGCCAAAGGGGTGTGGGAGGACGGCAAATTCAAGCTCGGTGACTTCGCCTCGCTGAGCGGCTACCTTGCTCGCAGCGGCGGGATCGAAGATCCGAGCGATGAGTGAGGCTGATCCGACCTGCATCGGGCGGGTTCGCCATGTCCTCGGCGCTGATGTCACTGTCGCGCTTGATCCAGACTTGGCCGGGGTCGAGCCCATTTATCGCGGACGGCTCCAGTCTGTCGGCCAAATCGGCTCGATTGTCAGGTTTCCCCAAGGGCCGATAAGTCTGATCGGCGGAGTGACCCTAGTCGGAATCGCCGAGCTCAATTCTCCACTTCCTCCCGTGGAGAATGTGCAGGTCGGAGAGCGCTGGCTGAAAGTCCAGCTGCTCGGGGAAGTCAACAGCCTCGGGTCTTTCCAGCGCGGGGTCTCCGCGTACCCCGGACTTGACGACCCGGTCCATTTCTCGACTGCCGATGATCTTCGTCAAGTCTTCCCTTCCGAAAGTCCCACGCTTATCAAGTTTGGAACGCTTTCGTCCGCGGAAGCAATCCCCGTCTCGCTCGACGCCGCCAAGCTGGTGCTACGCCACTCAGCGGTGGTGGGCTCAACGGGCGCCGGAAAGACGAGTGCTGTCGCAGAGATCCTGCAGTCGCTGATCGCTGACGGATGGCCGGGGGCAAATGTAGTGGTGATCGATCCTCACGGCGAGTATGCACAGGCGGTTGGTGACAAAGGCAGCGTCAGAAGCGTCCTCGATCCAGCTAGACGTCTCCGCGTCCCCTACTGGGCGCTTAGCGCGGAGGAAATCCTTACGGCCTTTACCAGCATGGCCCCTGGAAAGACCCTAATTGCGAAATGGACTCAGCTTGTTGCGGAGGCGCGAGTGAAATTCGTAGAAAGCGCTGATTGGCTGACCCTTGATCCGAGCGCGGTCACCGCTGACACCCCGGTGCCCTTCGATATTCGCGAGGTTTGGCATAGATTCGACTGGGAGAACAGTGAAACCCGCGATAAAGCCGGTGATCCTGAGACGGTGTGCCTTGAGGACGCTGGGAATGCGCAGGAGCTTCGCCGGGCGCGGTTCACGCCCTATGCCCCTGCCGGTGGCTCACCGCACAAGGGTCCGGCATACGAAAACTACGGCCGCGTCCCAGAGATTCTGCGGCTCGCGTTAGCGAATCCCGACTTCGCCTTCTTTCAAGAACCAGCAGCAGATGCGACCGGTGATGACCCGCTAGAGGTCGTGATGGGGGAGTGGCTCGGCGACGAGCAGCCGATCTCGGTCCTCGACTTCAGCGGTGTGCCTACCGCGGTGGCAGATTTGGCCATTGGAGTTGTGCTTGATCTACTTTTCGAAGTGGCTCTGCGAAGCGATCCCGACGGGTCCGGGATCGGCCGCCCTCGACCCATGCTGTTTGTCCTTGAGGAGGCTCATCGTTATCTAGGCGAAGGGGCAAACGAGTTCACCGCCCGAGCGGCATCCCGAATCGCCCGCGAGGGCCGTAAGTACGGCGTCGGCTTGTTGATGGTCACCCAGCGGCCTAGCGAGTTGCCAGAGACGGCTCTCGCCCAGTGTGGGACCCTGATCGCTTTGCGGTTGACCAGCAGCAAGGATCAGGGCCAAATCAAGGCAGCTCTTCCCGACAACGTGACCGGCCTTGCTGACGTTCTGCCCTCACTACGCACCGGCGAGGCGGTTGTAAGCGGTGAGGCGATCGTCCTGCCCGTGCGCGCCACGATTCGACCTCCACATCCGTTCCCGCGGGCGGAGGACCCGGCTCTGGATTCATGGCGGGACGATCTGGGTCCACCCGACCTCGCTCCGGCACTCAGGAAATGGCGTGGTCTTTACGACGAAAAGGAGGCGTAGAAGGTGGAAAACATCGAGTGGATCGAAGTTGACTCTGAACGGATCGAGGCGATGGCCTATGACGAGGAAGAGGAGCGAATTCTCGTCCGTTTCCCCGGTTCCGGCGTTGAGTGGTGCTACGAGTCCTGCCCACCGATCGTGTGGGAGGAATTCTCAAACCCAAATCAGAGCAAGGGGAAGTTCATCCACGATGTGCTGAATCACAAGCCGCACCACCGCCACGAGTAGGCATTGTTCGGAAGGTTGGCTGGCGTGGCTGAATCATGGGTCGCAATCGATTTTGAGACGGCGTCGGTTCGCGGCACTCCTTGCGCGGTGGGTTTGGTTGAGGTTGAGGAAGGCGTCCCGACCGAACGCGCCGGCTGGCTGATCCGCCCACCCCTTTTTGAGTTTTCACCGTTCAATGTCGCTCTGCATGGGATCACCCCAGAGATGTGCCGAAACGCGCCGAGCTGGGAAGAGAGCCTTGAGCGAATCGAAGCTATTCGTCGCGGCAGGCCATTACTAGCCCACAATGCGAGCTTTGACATCGGGGTGATGCGGGATGCCTGCGGCATAGCCGGTATCCCGTGGCCCTCATTGAGTTATGCCTGCACTCTGGTTATCGGACGCCGCGTCTGGCCGAGCCTCAGCAGCTACAGCCTTCCTTTTCTGGCGGGACATCTTGGAATCCTCAGCGATTCTCATCACGATCCGCAGGCCGATGCCGAAATGGCGGCCCTGGTCGGTTGCCTCGCGCTTGAGAGGACTAAGACCGCGAATCTCAACGAGCTTCTCGATTCGCTCGATGCACTGATGGGGTTCGTCTCAGCGGCCGAATGGTCGGGGTGTCATCTACGTGAATTGCGCTACAGCGTCCCGAGAAGTCCGTCGCCCGACGCTCATCCAAACGAAAGCGATGCCCTGTTCGGCCTGAACATTGCGTTCACCGGAGCGCTCTCGATCCCCCGAAGGGAAGCGATGCAGGCAGTCGTCGATCGCGGCGCGGTTGCCACGCGCGGTGTCACCCGCAAGACCGACATTCTCGTTACCGGTTTTCAGGACCTCACCAGGCTTGCAGCCGGAGAGTCAAAGAGCGCCAAACTAAGGAAAGCGGAGGAACTCCGTGCCACTGGCCGCCCGATTGAGATCATCACTGAGGCTGACCTAATCAGGCTGCTGCAGGAATGAGGAAGGCTTTAGAACATCGCAATCCCTCTGGACCATCATCTTTTCATCAAGGAGATATCGAGCGCTGGTGCCTCATCCCCCGGCAGCAAATGCGTGTAGCGCGTCAGCGTGAAGGCGGGCGAGTGGTGGCCGAGGGCTCGGCTGAGTTGGAGCAGGTTGGTGCCGCGCCTCAGGTGCAACGAGGCGAAGGTGTGGCGGAACGTGTGGAAGCCGGCCCAGGGCGCTCCTGCCTGCCTCACGAGCGGCTTTAGGACGCGCGGCCGCAGGTTGGACGGGTCGAGCGGGGCGCCTGATTCGCTCGGGAAGAGGATCGCGGTCGAGTCCTGATCGGGCTGGGCTGCGAGGTGAGCGTGTAGCTTCGCCGCCAGGGAATCGGGCAGGCGGACCTCGCGGCGGCCGTACTTGGTCTTCGGCGGCTCGATGCGGCCACGCACCAGGGCGCGGCGGACGCAGACCTCGGGCTCGGGGCTCTCTAGCTGCACGTGGAGGCGCTGGAGGGCGATCGCCTCGCTGATCCGCAGGCCGGTTGCCGCCAGGAGCTCGAGGAGCAGCCTGTGGCGCTCTGGGGCGTGCTCTATGACGACCGCTAACTGCTCTGGCGTGAAGGCCTTGATCTCGTCGCCGTCGAGCTGCTGGCGCGGCGGCAGCGCCAGGCCCTGGGCCGGGTTGTGGCGGATCAGGCCCTCGCGCTTCGCGGTCGCGAGCGCCGCCCGCAGCGGGATCGTCGCGTTGGCGATCGTGCGGTCGCCGAGGCTCTTGCCCTGGGCCTCCTCGTCGGCCAGCCAGTCAACGAAGCGGGCGAGGGTGTAGGTGGTGACGTCGACCAGCTTGAGGCGGGCCGGGAAGTAGCGGTGGGCGTAGGCGCCGATCAGACGCCGGTATTCCTCGCGCGTGGTCTCGCGGAAGCCCCGTCGGCCCTGGCCGCGGTAGCGCCCGACCCACTCGTCCAGGTAGCGGCGGAGGGTGATCGCGCTGCGCTCCTGCAGCTCGCCACGGTCGCGGTCGGTCTCGCTCTCGCGCTTGAGCCGCTTCGCCTCCTCGTAGGTGCGGGCGTGGCGCTTTCGCTGCCTCGTGCCGCTGCGGTAGACGCAAGCGTAGCCGATCGTCCGCCCCTTGCCGTCCACCCGCTTGAAGACTCCGGGGGTCTTGGTCTTGACGAGCCGCCGCTTGTCGCCGCAGCCCTGCCCGGCCTCAGGGGCCGTCGTATCCTTGGAAACGCTCATGAGCACCACCTCGTGAGCCAGGGGGCGGGCCGTGTGAGCGGCGCCGCCCCGTTTTTCGGTTAGCGGACAAAACGTAACAGGACCGTAGACCGGCAGCCGGAGCGCGACCGATCGGGAGCGCGACGACAGTCAGGCGAAGGTCAGCAGAGCCACGGCGAGGCTGACGGCGGCGGGGCGATCCCGAGACCTGGCGGCAGCCATGAAGACGCCGAATTGAAGAGGTAGTCCTGTTCCCTATATAGATGTCAGCGAGCGAGGGGCGCCTTAAAGCGAGACGGGCAGCCATTTGCGGCACCTTCAGAAAATGGCTCTACGAACCCCGTTGCGGACCCCGTAGCGAACCCCAAGACGAACCCCGACGCGAACCCCGTGTAAACCGCAGCGTCAACCCGGTAGAAACCCCGGCGACAACCCCGATGGAAACCCCCAGGACAAGGGCCTGACCTCCCCGGCCAGCCGTTCCAAGACCTCGCGATCCTTCTCAAGTCTCTCCCTCAGGCGGGCCTGGAAGCCCTTGTCGGCACGCCGGGTCGCGACATGCCGGTAGATGGCAGCCCGAATCCCCTCCGAGACCGACACCTCATCCACTCGGCACACGTAGGCCATCTCCGCCGCCAGCTCCTCCGAAAGCCGGAGGCTCATGACCTTCGTGTCTTCCAGCCCCATCGCTCAGCCCTCCCCCAAGCCGAGCGCAGCCCGGCCCCAGGGCACTTCGTCAACCAGGCCGGTCGCCTCGTAGAAGTGCTCGACCGAGCCGCGGCGCTGCTGTTCGGCGACTATCTCGATGGCTCCCTGCTCGGCGAGGACGCGGACGTGGTAGCCGACGCTCGATAAGTGCTTCTTGGTGAAGTCGGCGAGTTCCTTGGGGCTCAGCATCCCCTTCTCCTCGACGTAGAGCCTCAGCAGCCGCTTGCGGAGCGGGTGCTGGAGGATGCGCAGGAGCTTCTCTTCCGGGCTGCTCGATTTCTTCCTTAAGGGCATGACCTACCTCCCCTCACGGCCCGAAGGCCCGACGAGGAAGCTGCCGCCCGCCGGAGGAGCGGGCGCTATCCACTCGATCCCCCGCAGCAGCGCCTCCGGCCGAACTTCCAGCGCGCCGGCGATCTTCATCAGCGTGTCCACGCGCGGCAGGCGCTCGCCGTTCTCCACCATCCCGATCTCGGTCCGGTGCAGCGAGCAGCGCCGTCCAAGCTCTTCCTGTGAGAGGCTCGCCCGGCGACGGGCCAGGAACACGTTGCGACCGAGGCGCTCTGACATCTTTCGGTCCACTCTTCGGCCGTCCATCAGACTTCGTAGAGGCAGTGGAAGTGGACCGCGGCCCGCGTCGGCAGCACCAGGTCGCCGTCGCGGAGGAGCAGCAGCCCGCCGCCGATCAGGTCGCGGACCGCGCGCTGGATGCGGTCGTGGTCAAGCAGGTCCCGCGAGCCGGCGGCGAGTTCGCGCACCAGCTCGTCCAGCGTCGTCAGTTCCGGGTTGAGCAGAAGAACCTCGCGAAGAACCGCCGACTGATCGCGGACGTCCTCGTCGAGGGGAGATAGGCGGGCGCGATCGTCGCTCGCGCCCTTAGGGTTGTCCTGCATAGGGAGTTCACGCTCCTTGTGCCACGCCCCCGGCTGTTTGCGCAGCGCGGGGGCACTTTTGCCGTTGTCGGCGGCGAACCTAGGTGGACGGAAGCGCCCGCTCAAGGGCCGGGACGAACCTCTACCGGGACCTCATGTTGCCCCAGGCGTTGCCCCAGCGCCGTTTTCGGCCTCCCCGGCCGAGCCTCGAAACCCCGCAAACCCGCTTCCCAAGCGGGATCGCGTCAACGCGCCTGACAGGATTCGAACCTGTGACCTTCGGTTTCGTAGACCGACGCTCTATCCAACTGAGCTACAGGCGCTAGGTCTGCCGGCCGCGTGGGTGGGCGGGCTTGAGAGGCAGAGCTAGGGATCTTAAGGCCTGGCGTGATGGCGGTGCGGTAGGAGGGGGCGGGCGTTGAGGACGAGGGGCGTGGCGGGGGCGGTGGCTTCTTCGTACTCGAGGGCCAGGTTGTCGATCATCGGGCAGATGAGTTCGTGCTGTTCGGGCGTCATTTCGAAGCCCCAGTAGTGGGTGGCGAGGGTCTCCGAGAGCTCGGGGAAGCGGGCGCAGGCGCTGTAGCTTTCGGCGAACTGCTCAGACCAGGCGGTCGAGTAGAGGATGCCCGAGGCGGGATCTTCGAAGAGGACCTGGGCGATGCGGTAGAGCTGCTTCGGCACGAAGGAGCTGTTGGGAACGCCTTCCCAGCGCAGGTCCCAGAGGTAGCTCTCAAAGACGTGCCCCATCTCGTGTGAGATGGTTTCGGCGTCGAGGCCACCGGCTTCCGGGTTAAGCCAGATCGTGTCCATCTGCCCGCCCGAGCTGTGACAACCCTGGGCCGTCGGATCACCCGGGCAGGGCGCAACCTTGATCCGCACCGCTCGCGGCAGGGTGGGGGCAAGGAAAGAACTGACCGCCGCACGGACTTCGGGTGGACCGAGGATCTGCGTCCCGCCAGCCGCACTGGCGCTGCTGACCGGGGCGAACAGAAAGATGGCCCCGACGGCCGCAACCAGGCAGCTTGCAAACAAACCCCCATGTTTAGGGTGGCGCCTCACGCTCCGGGGTTCGGCCCGGGTGGCAGAGCCAGTTAGCTGAGGTCAACTCGTCTGGACGGATGTTCCTTTAGCGTTCGCAACGAATGTTCGAGGGCAAATTCAAAAAGTAAGTAGCGAACTCCGCGAGTACCAATGGCGACATGAATTGTATGCGGAGTAATGCGGATGGTGAAACCCCTCATAGATCCCTACTCTCGCCATCTGCAATCCGTCAGAGAGGAAGGCTCATGACCCAAAGTGGGGTCCAAAACCCAGTTAAGAAGTTGACGATCGCCCTCGCCATAGCGGCGCTTACCCTTGCGGTGGCCAGTTCCAGTGCTATGGCAATGACCGCGCAGGAACGCTCCTGCCAGACGACCGTGAAGAAAGCCTTCCTCGCCGCCGACGCGAAGTCAGTAGCCAAAGCGGTGAAAATGATCTGCTCGGGCAAACAGGGCACCCAGGGCCCTTCGGGTCCCCAGGGAGCACCGGGAGCGAATGGCAGCAACGGCAGCAACGGGGCGCAAGGCTCGGTGGGTGCCACCGGCCCGCAGGGAGCCCAAGGCAACAAGGGCGCCACGGGCTCTCAGGGTCAGCAGGGCGGTAAAGGGGCCACCGGTGCGCAGGGCAAAGACGGGAAAGACGGTGCCACGGGTGCCACCGGACCGAAAGGCGCCACTGGCGCAACCGGGCCGAAAGGCATCCAGGGTCCGGTAGGTGCGACCGGAGCCACGGGCGCGACCGGGGCTACCGGCGCGACTGGTAAAGACGGGAAAGATGGAAAAGACGGTGCGACCGGTGCGGAAGGCGCGCCGGGTAAAGATGGAAAAGACGGTGCCACGGGTGCTACCGGTAAAGATGGAAAAGACGGAGCCACCGGCGCTACGGGTGCGAAAGGGGCAACCGGGGCTCAGGGCAAAGACGGGAAAGATGGTGCCACTGGCGCAACCGGGCCGAAAGGCATCCAGGGTCCGGTAGGCGCGACTGGAGCCACGGGTGCGACTGGTAAAGACGGGAAAGATGGAAAAGACGGTGCGACCGGCGCGAAAGGCGCCACCGGCGCTGAAGGCGCGCCGGGTAAAGACGGTGCCACGGGTGCTACCGGCAAAGATGGAAAAGACGGTGCGATTGGCGCTACCGGTGCGAAAGGGGCAACCGGTGCTCAGGGCAAAGACGGGAAAGATGGTGCCACCGGCGCAACCGGGCCGAAAGGCATCCAGGGTCCGGTAGGCGCGACTGGAGCCACGGGTGCGACCGGCGCGACCGGTGCCCAGGGCATCCCGGGTAAAGATGGGAAAGACGGCACCACGGGTGCTACCGGTGCGAAAGGCGCCACCGGCGCAACCGGGCCGAAAGGCATCCAGGGTCCCGTCGGGGCAACCGGTGCTACGGGCGCGAAAGGCGCAACCGGCCAACAGGGCAAAACCGGGGCCACGGGCACCCAGGGCAAAACCGGCGCGACGGGGCCGAAAGGTGCGACGGGGTCGCAGGGAACCAAAGGCGCTACCGGCCCTCAGGGACCCCAGGGCACCAAAGGCGCCACCGGCGCTCAGGGTAAAACCGGTGCGACTGGTACCCAGGGTAAAACCGGCCCCACCGGCCCGAAAGGGGCGACCGGATCTAGTGGCCTCCTCGCTTCGAGCCAGATCATCACCGGGACCGCGGTGGAATCGGAAAACAAACCAGCCGCTGGGACGCAGGTGGCGGCAACCGCCTCCTGCCCCGCCGGCAAGATCCTGCTGGGCGGCGGCGGCCGGGTCGTGAAAGCCGGCATCAATTCGTCACTGGCGCTGGTCGAAAGCTACCCGAGCGCCAGCAACACCTGGAAAGCAGTAGGAACCAACCCCGTAGCCGGCGGGTCTGGCGAAAAGTTCACCGTCCAGGCTTACGCCGTCTGCAGTTCCTGACGGCGTAATGGCATCTCCGCTCGGGCGACTCTGACCGCCCGGGCGGCCGATGCCGCTGCTAGAACTGGCGCCCGTGAAGAAGCGGCCGACGCGCACCCATCTGACTGGCGCCATCGTGGCCATCGTCTTGAGCGTCGTGCTGCTGATAAGCGGATGCGGAGACTCCGGCACCGCGTCAACCGAAACGATGACCAGCTCCAACTCGGTCGCCGTCGTCCCGGAATCGGAACTGCTGGAAACGATGAAGGGTGTCGGCTACCCCGTCTACTGGGCGGGTCCGCGGCTGGGGGTGGAATACGAAGTCTCACGCCAGGAAGACCGCACCTTCGTGCGTTACCTGCCCAAGGGTGAAGAAGCGGAAAGCGCACGAAAGTTCCTCACGGTCGGCAGCTATAAGGACTCAAAGGCGCTGGCCGGCATCCACAAGTCGGGACAGAAAGCCGGTGCGATCCTGGTGAAGATCGAGGGCGGCGGCACCGCCTATGCCGAAGGAACCGACGCCACCAACGCCTATCTCGCCTTCCCCGGTGTCAACACCCAGGTCGAGGTCTTCGACCCCAAGCCCGGAGAGGCGCTGCGCCTGATCCGCTCCGGCGCGATCGTCCCCGTCGGCAGCTGATTACGCCGCTGCGGGCTGCTCTTTGAGCCGCACGTGCCAGTGCACGGTGGCGGTGGCGACACGGTTGCCGTCCTTGTCGGTCAGCTCGACTTCACAGGGGAACTCGACCTTGCCCTCGGCGTCGAGGGTGGCGAGCGCCTCCGCGGCCTCGACACCGAGCTTGGCACTGGCGGTGATCGGGCCGTTGGCGATCTTCTCGTAGTCGATCTCCGCCGACTTGGCGAGCGGGACGACGTCGCCCATGCGGACGGCGAAGGCGCCGACGAAGGCCGCTCCCGAGGCGGTCTCGGCGGCGGTGAAGAGGGCGCCCGCGTGCTGGGAGCCGACGTGGTTCGTCAGCTCCGGCCGGCGCGGAAGCACCACCGTCGCCTCGCCGGCGGAGACCGCGGTTATCTCCAGGCCGAGATGGTTGACGAAGGGCACGGCCATCGCCAGGCCCTTGGCGATGGCGTCGAAGTCGACGTTGGGCATTCCCGGCAGTCCCGGCATCTATTCAGCCTACGGCAACGCGCGCCGAGTCCGCCTCAAGCGTCGAATAACGACCCTTCGCGCGGACTCAGCGGCCGTGGAACTCGGCGTGGCCGGGGCCGCCGTGCTCGAGAAAGGTACGGACGGCGTTCTGCAGGTCCTCGCTGGCGAAGAGCTCAGCGGCTTCGCTCCGCACCGCCTCGTCCGCGGCCGGGATGCCGCCTTCGCGGAAGCGCTTGAGGATGTGCTTGGTCATCGCATGCGCCTTGGTCGGGCCGGCGGCCAGCTCGGCGGCGAGGGCGTGGGCGGCGGCGTCGAAGTCGTCCTCGAAGATCAGGTTGACGACGCCCCAGCGCTCCATCTCCTCGGCGCTGAAGATCCCGCCCGACATCACGAAGTGGCGGGCGCGGCCGGAGCCGGCGCGCTCGGCGAGGCGCTGGGTGCCGCCCATCGACGGGGTCAGCCCCACCACCTTCTCGACCAGGCCGAACTTCGCCGCCGGCGAGGCGACGATCAGGTCGCAGGCAAGCGCCAGCTCGAACGCCGCGGTCAGGGTCAGCGCATGGGCGGCGAAGACGACCGGCGCCGGCAGCTCTTCGACCTTCTCGATCATCCCCAGCAGCTCGTCCCAGAGCAGGCTCCCCTGCTCCGGCGTCAGCCCGGCGAAGACGTGGACGTCGACGCCGCCGGAGACGGCGCGCCCCTCGGCCCGGATCAGCAGCGCCCGCGGCGGCTCGGCGGCGACCGCGTCGATCGCCGCGCGCAGGTCATCGATCATCTGCTGGTCGAAGAGGTTGAGCGGCGGGCTGTCGAGGGTGATGACCGCGAGGCCTTCTTCGGTGCGCTCGAGCCGCGCCGCCGGCCCGTCAGGGGACACGGTGGACCTCGAAGAGGTTGGTGCCGAGTTCCTGGTCCGGAAGGCCGGCGGTGATCGCGATCAGATCGCCTGCTTTGGCGACGCCGGTTCGCCCCGCCATCTCGGAGCAGGTGCCGATCAGGCTGTGGACGTCGGTCTCGTAATCGCAACGGGCAGCGGTCACGCCGAAGAGGAGATTAAGGCGGCGCACCGTCTCAATTCGCGGCGAGACCGCCAGCACCGGCACGTTCGGCCGGTGGGCGGAGACGAGGCGGGCGGTGCGGCCGCTGGTCGTCGGCACCACCAACGCCTTCAGCCCCAGCCGGTAGACGGCGCCGACGGCGCTCTGGGCGACCGAGTCGGCGATGTCCTGGGTGGCCTGGTCGGTGCGGCGGAAGAGCCACTCGCCGTAGGGGAGGTCGGGCTCGGTGGCGCGGGCGATCTGGTCCATCACCCGCACCGCCTCGACCGGGTGCTGGCCGACCGCGGTCTCCTCGGAGAGCATCACAGCGTCGGTGCCGTCGTAGATCGCGTTGGCGACGTCGGTCACCTCGGCCCGGGTCGGTCGCCGCGCCGTGACCATCGAGGCCAGCATCTGGGTCGCGGTGATCGCCCCCTTCGAGCGGCGTCCGGCGGCGCGGATCAGCCGCTTCTGCACGATCGGTACCTGCGCCAGCGGCAGTTCGATCCCGAGGTCGCCGCGGGCGACCATGATCCCCCCGGTCGCCGCGGCCACGATCGCGTCGACGTTCTCGGCTGCCTGCTGGCGCTCGATCTTGGCGACCAGTGGGATGTCGGCGCCAAGCTTGTCGAGCCGCTGGCGCACCGGTTCGAGGTCTTCGGGGGTGGAGACGAAGGAGACGGCGAGGATGTCGACGCCGTGCGAGACGGCGAAGTCGACCCAGTCGAGGTCGAGCGCGGTGGCAGCAGGCAGCGGCGCGGCGCCGGGGATGTTCATCCCCTTGTGAGAGGAGAGCGTGCCCCCCACCTCGACTTCGGCGCCGATGCCGCCATCGGCCGGGTCGCTGATCCGCAGCCGGATCGAGCCGTCGGCGAGGTATACGACCTGGTCCTCGCGCAGGTTCGAGACGCCGGACCATGGCACGGGGATCGTCGACTGGTCCCCCTCGACGTCCTCCGGCGTCAGCGTCACGTGCATCCCGGTCTCCAGCTCGGCGACGTCGTCGCGCAGCAAGCCGATCCGCAGCTTCGTCCCCGGCAGGTCGCCGAGGATCGCCACCTCGCGACCGACCCGCTCCGCCGCCGTCCGGATCGCCGCGATCGTCTCCCGCTGCCGCTCCGGCCCGGCGTGGGAGAAGTTCAACCGGAATACGTCCGCCCCTGCCGCCACCAACTGCTCCAGCACCGCCGGCTCCCAGCTCGCCGGACCGACCGTGGCGATGATCTTGGTCCGCCGCCCGAGGTGGGCGCCGGCGAGGGGGTCGGATCTCAAAGTCATCGAGATTGACTGTAGTCATTGGCTCTCGTCGGAACACGTCATCGGCCGCACCCGGCCGCATCCCTACCCGGGGAGTTCGATCGACTGCTGATGGCGGAAGACGTTGTGCGGGTCGCTGAGCGCCTTCGCCCTCTGCAGGCGCGTGTAGTTCCCTTTGTAATAGAGCTGCTGCCAGTTCTGCAGGTCGACGTCGGGGTAGTTGACGAAGCAGCCGTCCATCGTTTCGTCCGGCACCGGCCCGCCTGGCCCGTACATTTCTTCGTAGAGCCCCCGGATCCAGTTCAGGTTCGCTTCTTCGTGTTCCGGCTGGGTCCAATAGGTCTGGAACTGGAGCTTCATCACCGAGGAGCGCTGGGGGACCGCCGTTTCTTCTGGTCCGATCGCGTTGATCTGGCAGCCGTAGGAGTCGACCTGCAGCAGCGCTTCGGCCGCGGTGTGATTCGGTTCTTCGCGGAGGTATTTCCACATCGCTTCGATCTGCTTCTGCGGGAAGGCCTGCTTCATGTAAGCGGACTTGTACTTACCGAACTGGTTTTTCCCCGAACCGTCGAGCGTCTGCGTCGCGAAGAGCCATGGAAGGCGGCGAGCTTCGCCGCTCGGACTGGCGATCCCGTAATGGCCCACCGGCGCCCGCTGGGGAACCGGCTCGGGCATGTTCTTCCCCATTGCGGCTTCGAATTCCTCGAGCAGCGCCCGGTTGTCTTCGGCCACTTGGACGGTGAGGGTGATCTGGGAGGTTTCGGAGGCCATCTGGGTCAGGTGCAGAAGCGCGAACAGCGGCGAGAACTCGCTGCCGGGGGCGCTGTTGGCCGCGTGCCAATCGCCATAGCTCCCGACCAATTCAGCGAACCGGTCTTCGTCGAGGTCTTTCCAGTTCCAGGCAAGCGACGAGAGCCACGCCACCTCCGGCGCGGGCACCGCCCGGAACCAGAACTTGGTGACGATCCCGAAGTTGCCGCCGCCACCGCCCGTGTGGGCCCAGAAGATTTCCTGCTCGGCCGGATCGGAGGAGTCGCTGCTGACTTTGATCAGTTCGGCTTCGCCGGCGGCGTTGACCCGGACCAGCTCGACCGCTTCCAGGTGGTCGGCGGTGAGACCGTGGAGGCGCGACAGCAGGCCATAGCCGCCGCCGGTGAGGTGGCCGCCGGAGCCGACCGAGTAGCAGGAGCCGCCCGGCAGGGTGACCCCGTACTCCCGGTAGAGCGTGTTGTAAACGTTCCACAGGGTCGCACCGCCTTCGATGCAGAAGAGTTCGGTGCCGGGCTCTTCGTAGACCTCGTGCATCGGCGAGAGGTCGATGATCACCCCGCCTTCGTTTTCGCAGACAAAGTCCTCGTAGCAGTGGCCACCAGATCTGACGGTGATCCGCTTGCCTTCCTGGTAGGCCCGATGGACCGTCTTCAGCACCTGGACGGCGTCGCCGCAGAGCTGCACGTAATCCGGGCTCCCGACCCAGCGCAGGTTGAACCCCCGCACCATCGTCGGGTAACGAGCATCGCCCTTTTCAATCCGCTCGCCCGGAAAGACCGGCTTAAAAGGTTCCGCCATCGACGCGAGACCCTACACGTTCCCTATTAGTCAGATGGGCCTAAGCGGAGAGGGAGGGATTCGAACCCTCGAGAGAGCTTGCGCCCCCTACTCGCTTAGCAGGCGAGTGCCTTCAGCCACTCGGCCACCTCTCCTTGCGCTGCGTCCGATTGTAGGTCAGCTCGGGCGCTCAGGCTCTTTCGGATCGCTCCACCAGTCCTTGGCGCTGGCGAGCGGGCCTTCGCTGGGGGCTTCTTGCTGTTCGCGGCGTGCCTGGTCGGCGCGGCGGGCTCGCTCGGCCGCTGCCTTCTGGGCCTCGAAGAGCTTGGCGATCAGGGTGTCGCGGGTTTCCTCCAGCTCCTCGACGCCGGCGACGTGGGCTTTGGCGCGGGGGGTCGCCGTGTAGAGCTGGGGCAGGTCGCGGACGTAGGTCGCGAGCTCGGCCTCGAGGCGGGCGATCTGGCGGCGCAGCTCCTGGCGGATCTCAAGCGTCTCGCTGGACTCGGCGGGAGCGGCGGTCTTCGCCTCGGCCGGGGGAGGCGAGAGCTCCTCGCCGGGACCGAGCATGTCGGCGCAGGCCATGGCGACGATCGCCACGTCCTTGGGGTCGCGGCCGGCCTCCTGGCCGCGCCGGATCGCCTCCAGCGCCGCCGACTCCAGTTCCGGCTCGGGGACGACGCCCTCGGAGACGAAGGTCCCTCGCCCCTGCTGGCTGGAAATCAGCCCTTCCGCTTCCAGCGACTCATAGACGGAGCGCACGGTGTTGACGTTCACCCCGGCCCAGCCGGCGATGCGCCGCAGGCTCGGCAGGCGCTCCCCCGCCACCAGGCGTCCGGTGAGGACCAGTGCCCGCAGGCGCCAGTTGAGCTGGACCCCGAGCGGAACGTCGCTGCCCGGGTCTAGCGCGAAAGGGTTTGACTGTGCTAGTCTACTCATACAGCTATCTATATTCTACCAGTTAGATAGATGGGTTTTCCAAAGGTATGGGAGGAACTCATGAGAAAGCATCTGCTCCGCCTCAAGGCCTTCTGGATCGGGCTCTTGCTGCTGGGGTGCATGGCAGCGACCGCCCTCGCCGATCGGCAGGAAGAGTGCGCGGGGAACATCTGCATCTCAGACAACGGCGGCATCTCCCCGAAGAAGCTGCCCAAGCACAAGCGGGCGCCGATCTCGGGATTCATCAACGCCGAAATCAGAAGCAAAGACGGCAGCCACCCGCCTGCGGTGAGGACGCTGGTCGTCAACTTCGACAAGACGCTCCGGATCGACGCCAAGGGCCTGCCAGCCTGCAACATGCATCAGTTGGCGGCGCGGACGACCGGAGCGGCGAAGAAAGCCTGCCCGGACGCGATCGTCGGCTCCGGCGAAGGTGAAGTCGAAGTCGCCTTCCCCGAACAGAAGCCATTCTCCGCCAAGGGTCCGATCGTCCTCTTCAACGGCGGCGTCCACGGCGGCACGACGCTTCTCTATATCCACGCCTACGTCGACGTCCCGACGCCGACCGCGATCGTCGCCACGGTCAAGATCACCCGCATCCATCGCGGCCGCTACGGCATCCACACGGTCACCCAGGTCCCGGTGATCACCGGCGGTGCCGGCTCGGTCACCGCGTTCAAGGTCCGCATCGGCCGCAGGTTCACCTTCAAAGGCAAAAAGCAGAGCTACCTGACCGCCAGCTGCCCGACCGGGCACTACTTCACCGAAGGGGAAGTCACCTTCAGCGACGGCACCAAGATGGGACTGACCCACATCCTTCCCTGCACCCCCAAGGCGTAACCGCGGCCCCAATCACCGCCGCCGGCCGCGGGTAGGCTGGCGGCGGTGTCCGGTCCCCCCCAGTCGCACGAGCGCTACGAGCGGATCTTCGCCGAGGTCGAGGCGCCCTTCGCCTTCGTCGACCTGGAGGCGATGTGGGCGAACGCGGAGGCGATGCTGGGACGGGCGGCGGGGAAGCCGGTGCGGGTGGCGTCGAAGTCGATCCGCTGCCGGGCGCTGATGGAGGCGATCCTCGACCGCGACGAGCGCTTCGGTGGCCTGATGACCTTCACCCTGCCGGAGACGCTGTGGCTGGCCGAGCTGGGGTTCGAGAACCTGCTCCTCGCCTACCCGACTGCGGACCTGGGGGCGCTGGAGGAGCTGGCGCTGCGCTCGGCGGCGAACCCGGAGGGGGCGCCGATCGTGATGGCCGACTGCGCCGAGCACCTCGAGATGATCGAGTCGGTGCTGGGCAGCGGGGCGCCACCGATGCGGGTCTGCCTCGACGTTGACGCCAGCTGGTGGTGGCTTGGCGGGCGGGTCAAGGTGGGTCCGAAGCGCTCACCGATCCACACCGTCGAGCAGGCGGTGGCGCTTGCGCGGGAGATCGAAAAGCGGCCGCAGATCGAACTCGACGCGCTGATGGCCTATGAGGGACAGATCGCCGGCGTCGGCGACCAGCCGCCGGGGCAACGGCGCCGCGGGGCGGCGATCCGCTGGATGCAGCGGCGCTCGGCAGCCGAGCTGGCGGAACGGCGGGCGGCGATCGTCGAGGCACTGAGCGAGTTCGTCCACCTGGAGATCGTCAACGGCGGCGGCACCGGCAGCCTCGACCTGACCGCGGCCGAGGAGGCGGTGACCGAGGTGACCGCCGGCTCCGGCTTCTACGCCCCCGCCCTCTTCGATCACTACAGCCGCTTCCGGCTGACGCCGGCGGCGGGCTTCGCGATGCCGGTCGTGCGCAAGCCGTCGCGCAGCGTCGCGACCGCGCTCGGGGGCGGCTACCTCGCCTCCGGCGCCGGCGACGCGGCGCGGCTGCCGGTGCCGTGGCTGCCCGAAGGCCTGGAGCTCGATCGCGAGGAGGGCGCCGGCGAGGTGCAGACGCCGCTGCTCGGCCCCGGCGCCGCCGGCCTCAGCGTCGGCGACCGCGTCTACTTCCGCCACGCCAAGGCCGGCGAGCTCTGCGAGCGTTTCGACACCCTCTACCTGATCGAAGGCGACGCCATCGTCGACCAGGTCCCCACGTATAGGGGGGAAGGCCAAGCCTTCCTTTAGGCCGACGGGACTAAAACGGTCCTATATAGACCGAAATCGGCCCATCGGCATCAGGGGCCTAGGACGCGGTCGGTGTATTCGTTGCCGAACGTACGCTGGGGGTCTAGGAGGTCGCGAACGTGTTGGAAGTCGGCCCAGGCTGGGTAGCGCGGGGCGAGGGAGCTGGCGGTTTGGAAGTGGCGCTTGCCCCAGTGGGGGCGGCCGCCGTAGTCGTTCATGATCTCCTCCACCGCCTCGAAGTAGGGGCGCCACTCCATCCCCCGGTACTGGTGCACGGCGATGTAAGCGCTGTCGCGATCGTGGGCGGGGCTGAGGCAGGCGTCGTCACCGGCCGAGACCCGCATCTCGATCGGGAAGAAGACCGGGTATTCGGTGCGGCGCACCCACTCGACCACCCGCCGCGCCGCCTCCGGCCCGTGCTCGCGCGGCAGCGCGTACTCCATCTCGGTGAAGCGCACCCGCCGCTCGTTGGCGAATATGCGGTCGCTGCGGTCGCTGGTGCGGCTGCCGGAAGCGAGCCGGCCGGCCAGCCGCGAGAGCGCCGGGACCGTCCGCGGCAGCGCCTTGCCGGTCGCCGCGAGCAGCCCCAGCGCCCAGTTCTCGAGGACGATGTCATTGAGGTAGGCGGCGCCGCGGCCGCGCGGCCGCGGCGGCTCCTGCGTGCGGTTGCGCTCCAGGACCAGCGCCAGGTCGGAGTAGGGAAAGGTGAAGAGCTCGAAATGGTCGTTCGCCGCGGCGCGCTCCTCGAAGGAGTCGAGGACCTCATCACGCGGATGCGGCGAGTCGACCCGGAGCAGGTCGAAGGCAGGAACGCAGCGCAGCGTCACCGCCGCGATCGCCCCCAGCGCCCCCACCCCCACCCGCGCCGCCCGCAGCAGCTCCGGGTCGGTAGCGGCGCCGAGGTGGCGGACGCTGCCGTCGGCCAGCACCAGCTCCAGGCCCTCGACCTGGGCGGAGATGTTGCGCAGCTTCGCACCGGTGCCGTGGGTGCCGGTGGAGATCGCGCCGGCGATCGTCTGGCGATCGATGTCCCCCAGGTTCTCCATCGCCAGCCCGAGCCCAGCCAGCTCCTCGTTCAGGTCAGCGAGGATGGTGCCGCCGCCGACCTTGACAAGGCCTGATCCCGGGTCGGCGTCGAGCACTCCGCTCAGCGCCGCGAGGTCGACCATCGTCCCCTCCGTCAGGGCCGCCTCGGTGAAGGAGTGCCCGGAACCGGCAACCCGCACCTTCTGTCCAGCCGCCGCAGCGGCAGTGACCGCCTCCGCCAGCTCCTCACGGCTCGCCGGACGAGCGATCCGCGCCGGCCGGCAGGATTGGTCGCCGGCCCAATTCGCCCACTTTCCGGCAGCTACCCGCTTCTGTCCCGGCATAGGCGCAGCCTAATGCCGTCGCAACGCGTGGCCCGAGGCTTGTCGTCAGCTCCTGTCGAGCGAGACTTGCCGTCGTTCGGCGCCATCGACCGGAACGCGTAGAAGACGGTGAGCGCCAGCAGGGCCGCGATCGCCAAGCTCGGCGCCGCGTAGCCGGTGACACTGGCGATCACTCCGCTGCCGACGCCGCCGATCACCTGACCCGAGGCCCATGCCATGTTTGAGACCCCAGAGCCAAAGCCCTGGTGGAGGCTGCTTTTCTCAGCGGTGTCGGCGATCAAGGCCAGCGCCGGGGCGAAGCAGAGACCGGCGCCGAGCGAGGTGAGGATGAGACCGCCGAGGACCTCGCCGAGCGTCGCCACCAGCGCGATCGCCGCCATCGCCGCCGCGCAGATCGAGAGGCCGATCAAATAGGGCAGTCGCCGTCCGACCCGGTCGGAGAGCTTGCCGGCAACCGGGGCAAGCACCGCCTCCAGGCCGGCCCCAGCGATGAACCCGGCGGCGATCAGCCCCTGGCCACCGCCGAGATCATCGATCCGCAGCGGCACCAGCACCTCGATCGCCCCGAACATCACCGAGGGGACGGCGACCAAGGCGGCGGCCTCCAGCAGCGGCCGGCTGAGCATGGTCCTCAGCACCTCGCCCAGCGCCTGGCGTTCGGGGGATCCGGTCTCGGGCAGGCGCGAAGCGAAGAACGAGAGCAGGACAGTGATCAAGAGGACCGAGCTGAAGACCACTTCGGTGCCGACCGAACCGGCGATCGCTCCCAGCGCGGGACCGAGCAGCGCCCCCGCCACCGCCGTTCCCAACGCCGTACCGATGATCGAGCCACGCCTCTCCTCCGGGGCGGAGGTGATCAGCCAGGTCAGCGCTCCCGACCAGATCAACGCGCCGGCAATCCCCTGGACGAATCTGGCTCCATCGAGCAGGAAGATCTGCTTGGCGAAGCCGAAGGCAAGGCTCGAGCAGCCGAGGGTCAGCAAGCCGATGATGACCGTGCGTCGCGGCCCCATCCGACTGGCGACGAAGCCGGCAGGCAGCGATCCGAACAGCGTTCCCGCTGCATAGGCGGCAGAAAGGACGCCCGCTTCGCCCTTGCTCAGGCCAAGGTCATTGACGTACTGGGGGAGCAGCGGCGAGATCGCCGCAAAGAAGGTGACGTCGAAGAAGATCATCACCGACGCAAGGACCAGTAACCGACGCATCAGGGAATCCAATCAGGCCTCGCAAGCGCGGGCGGCGCGGTTCGGCTTTAGCATTCGTCGGCGGCTGTGTTCGGAGGGGTGGCAGAGCGGTTGAATGCGGCGGCCTTGAAAGCCGTTAGGCGCCTTTCGGCGTCTCGTGGGTTCGAATCCCACCCCCTCCGCCTCTCTAGACCAAAACGATGCTACTTATAAGTCTGTAGACCTTCAAGTAGCGGAGCGAGAGCGTTCCGCTCTATGGAGGGCGACCTGCAGCGAACCATCGGCCGCAACCTCCGCGCATACCGCCAGGCGCGGGGGCTGAGTCAGGAGGCCTTCGCCGAGATCCTCGGAGTCCACCGGACCTACATGGGCGGGATCGAGAGAGGAGAGCGAAACCTGACGCTGAGAAGCGTCGAGCGGATCGCGGAGCGAATTGAGGAGGACCCACTGTCGCTGCTGCGGCACTAGGCAGGAAACGCTCGCCGACAACCGAACGTCCGAGCATGAACAACGGCAGGCGCGCCCGTCGTCGTGAGCGTTGGTGGGTGCGCGCGGAAAAGGTGAGGGACGCTTTCGGGCTGGTCCTGGCCCTCGTCCTGCTCACCTACGTGCTGGCTTCGCTGCTGCACAACCACGGCTGGTCGGCGGTGGTACTGACCCTGGCGACCAGCATCACCTCGATCGTGGCGCTGACCAGCTCACACGTGCAGACGCGATTCGTGCGTTGGGCGCTCTGGCTCGCGGCGCTGGCGGTGGGGCTGGCGGCGCTCACCGCCATCTCCGGCGAGCGCACCTTTCTCAACCTTGCCTCGCTGATTCAGATCGGGCTGCTGGCGGTGGCAATGGGAGCGGTGCTGCGGCGGGTGGTCCTCAGCGCCGAGATCGGCTCGCGGACGATCCTCGGCGCAATCAGCGTCTACATCGCGCTCGGGATCTTCTTCACCTTCCTCTACGGAACGATCGACCGGCTGCAGGCCGGCGCCTTCTTCGAAGGCCACCCCAGCCCCAGCGGCGGCGACTTCCTCTTTTTCAGCTACACCACCCTGACCACCACCGGCTACGGCAACCTCGTTCCCGGCGGGCAACCCGGCCGCCTGATCGCCGGGCTCGAGATGATGCTCGGCCAGATCTTCCTCGTCACCCTCGTCGCCGGGCTCGTCAGCCTCTGGCGGCCAGGCGAGGCGCTGCGACGGCGGCGCGAACGCCACGCCGCCGAAATCGCCGGCGAGTCGGACGTCACTGGCGAGGGCGCCGCCGGATAGACGGCGCCGCTTGGCCTTACTGCTCGTCGAGCTCGACCCGTTCGATCGCCTGCGGGTCAAGCGGCTTGTCGGCGCCATCGGTCGGCGTCGACTCGATCGCGTCGACCACGTCCATGCCGTCGATCACTTCGCCGAAGACGGTGTGCTTGCCGTCGAGCCAGGGCGCCGCCCCGGTGGTGACGATGAAGAACTGGGAGCCGTTGGTGTTCGGTCCCGCGTTCGCCATCGCCAGCGCGCCGCGGACGACTTTGCGGTCGTTGATCTCGTCCTCGAAGGTGTAGCCGGGCCCACCGCGGCCGGTGCCTTCCGGACAGCCCCCCTGGATCATGAAGTCCGGGATCACCCGATGGAAGACGAGCTGGTCGTAGAAGCCCTCCGCCGACAGCTTGCGGAAGTTCTCGACGGTTTTCGGCGCGTCCTCGTCGTGAAGCTCGAGCACGATCGCCCCGGCGCTGGTGTGAAGGGTCGCTTGCGACATGGCGCGAACCCTACCGATCGCCTGCCGACCTCCGGCGCGCCTCATCCGTGGACCCGAATGGTGACGGGACGGGAGGAGCCGGGCGCGTACGGCCAGCGCTCCTCCGCCAGCGCCGTCGCCCGCAGCCGGATCGATGCCGCGCCATCCACATAGCGGAAGCGGTAGTGAGCGCGGAAGCGACCGTGGTGGTCAGTGCGGGTGACGAGCACCGGCCGCCAGCGGTCGGTCGCCTCCTCCAGGTACTGGATCGCGACCAGCTTGCCGCGCCGCGGCAGCGGCGCTCCGCGGCTGGCGACCTTGCCGCTCAGCTGCACCGTGTCGCCGGTCCGCAGGCTCTGCGGCAGCGCTCGCAGCGAGATCCCAGAGCGGACCCGCAGCTCCAGCGCCGGCCGCTGCGCCGGCTCCAGCCCGCCGTCACCGGCGAAGCTGACGGTGACGCGGCGCGAGGGGCCCGGCGGCAGCCGCAGCTCGAAGCCGCCTTGATCGCCGGTCCGCACCGTCTGCGCCGCCAGCGGCACGAGGGCGCCGCGGGAGGGATGAGAGACGACGCGCAGCTCGCGGTCGCCGAGGCCAGCGCCGTCGGCACGGGTGAGGCGGCCGCTGAGCAGCGCTGCCGCGCCGAAGGGGACGGTGAGGGAGTCGCCACGACCATGACCGCCACGCAAGCGGGCGAACAGCCGCGCCTTCCCCTTGGAGACATGAGGCGGTGGCAGTTTCTGGATCGACATCTGGGTGCCGTCCGCACGCAGGTTGGTCGAGGCCGTGTTGCCGGCAGCGTCAGCCACGTCGGCGCGGAAGACGAAGGTGCCGTAGCCGAGATCCGGCATCGGCGCGACCAGGTGAGCGATGCCCGGCGCATCCCCCGGCACCAGCTTCGTCGGCAGCTCGGTCCAGTCCGGCACGTCGAGGCGGCGGTAGAAGAGCGAGCCCGAGGCGGGGCCCGAGAGCGCGTCGCTGACGTCCGCCTTGAGCTGGCCCTCGGCCGCATCGGAGGCGAAGGCCGCACTCGGGCGCACGTCGTCGAAGCGCAGCGGCACCGTCACCGCCGAGCCCGGCGCCTCGTTCCCAGCTTCGTCGCGCAGCCAGAGCTGCAACGAGTAGGCGCCGGCTGCCGGGACCGAGAGGTCGGCAAGCGACTTGCGGTCGATGCCGGCGGCGAACTTGACGCCGCTGTCGTAGCCGGCCACGCCGACGACGCGCCAGGAGACGCCGGCGATCGGACTCCCCGCTCCCTGGTCGGGGTTTTCCCAGCCGAGATCGAAGTCGTCGACCCGGCGCCAGCCGTCGCCGCCGGCGAGGGCGACCGTTTTCGGGTGGGCCGGTGGGTTGTTGTCGATCAGCACCGTCCGCGCCGGCGTGCAGGAGAAGCTCGCAGCGAAGTCGGCGGTGCAGTGGACGAGCGTGTGCGGGCCGTCGCTGAAGCCCGCGGTGTTGACGGTGTGGGTGGCGGAGACACCGGTCGGGCAGGGCTGCATCCGCGTCCCCCGCCACTCGCCGCTGATCAAGGCTTTGGCGCATTCGTACTCGGTGAAGCCGATGCGGGCGCCGTCGAGCTTGGTTTCGCCGAAGCGGACGCCGCTGCCGCCGTCCGAGCCGCCGACCGCCACCGATTGCGCACCGCGCCGCCAACCGCCTGCGACGAGGTCGCCACCGGCGATCCAGGCCGCGGGCGGGGTCGGGTCTTCGACCGTGATCGTCAGGGCCCGCAGCCCCGACCAGGAGCCGGGGTCGAGGGAACACCACTTGTCTTCGCCCCGGGCGCAGAGCAGGCGGTCTTCGAAGGCCGCTACCGGCGTCGGGAAGCCCTTGATGAACTCGCGCGGGGTGGTTTCGGTGACCGAAGCGGTGAGGAAGGGACTGAAGCCTCCACCGCTGACGCCGCCGAGCCGCTGCTCCATGCCGTCGTGGAGCGCGTGCCACCAGCTGCCGCGGACCTGCGTAATCCCCGTCCCCGCTGGCGCCGTCCAGCGCCAGCGGGCGAAGCGGGTGCCGGACACCGTCGCCTGGCCGTCGCGGGTGAAGCTCTTCAGGTGCGTGCCTTCGAAGGGATCCTGGCCGGGCGGCGGCACGCAGTAGGCGTCGGGGCGGAACTTGGCGCCGCCGGTGGTGTCGTCCCAGCTCGCGTCCGCACCCACGTACCAGCCGCACTGGGCGACCGCGTACTTCCCCGCCCGCGCCTCCGAGGCCACCAGCAGCAGCGCGCTCAGTGCCAGCAAGACCCCCAGGGCGATGGCCCGCGCCACGCCGATCCTCGTTCCCGACATCGGTTCCTCCTTCGTTCGACTGCGTATGGAGGTCCAAGTCCTGGGCAGCGGAAACTCTCCCCCCTCCCAGCCGAATTTCCTCCCGCGGGGCGGCCGAATCGCGGCCTTTGCGAGAATCGAGCCATGGCGCTACCCACCAAAGATCAGATCACCGAGAAGCTGCGCGCAGTCATCGACCCGGAGCTGCGGCGCTCAATCGTCGAGCTGGGCATGGTCCGCTCGATCGAGGTCAAAGAAGGCGGCCGGGTCGAGGTCGTCGTCTCGCTGACCACCGCCGGCTGCCCGATCCGCTCGCACTTCGAACAGGCCGTCGCCCAGCAGGTCTCCCAGCTGGAGGGCGTGACCGAGGTCGCGGTCGGCTTCGACGTCCTCTCCAACGAGGAGAAGGGCCGGCTGCAGCAGACCCTCGGCCGCGGCAAGCTGCCCGAGGGCGCGCTGGCGAAGGTCAAAAACGTGATCTGCGTCTCCTCCGGCAAGGGCGGGGTCGGCAAGTCGACGATGACCGCCAACCTGGCCGCGGCGCTGACCGCCGAAGGCCACCCGGCCGGGGCGCTCGACTGCGACGTCTACGGCTACTCGATCCCGCGCATGCTCGGGGTCAACCGCAAACCGGAAGTGAATGCGGAGCGGAAGATCCTGCCGCTGGACTCGGCGAGCGGGGTCAAGGTGATGTCGATCGGTTTCTTCGTCGAGGAGAATTCGGCGGTCGTCTGGCGCGGCCCGATGCTGCACAAGGCGATCCAGCAGTTCCTCGAGGACGTGGCCTGGGACGAGCTCGAGTACCTGCTGCTCGACCTGCCGCCGGGGACCGGCGACGTCTCGATGACGCTGGCGCAGCTGCTGCCGCAGGCGAAGTTCGTGGTGGTGACCACGCCGCAGCCGGCGGCGCAGTCGGTGGCGCGACGCGGAGCCGAAATGGCTAGCAAATTCGACCTCGAGATCCTCGGCGTGATCGAGAACATGTCCGGCTTCACGACGCCGAGCGGGGAGCGCTTCACGATCTTCGGCGAGGGCGGCGGCCAGTTGCTGGCGGACGAACTCGACGTGCCTCTGCTGGGCAAGGTGCCGCTCTCCGAGCCGCTGCGCGAGCACGCCGACGGCGGCTCGCCGCTGGTGATCGACGACCCCGACTCCCCCGCCTCGCAGGCGATCCGGCAGGCCGCGCGCGGCATCGTCGCCGCAACCCCGCAGGAGCTGCCGGTGCTGCAGTCGACGCCCTCGCCGGCGGAAGCGCCGCCGGTCGGCGGAACGCCGCTGCCGGTCGTTCAGTAAGCGGCGATCGTCACCCGCTCAGAGGTTTAGGCCTCAAGGGCGCGAGACTTTTCGCCGAGAACTGAGTTAAGGTTTGCACACAAACGCCTAATCCCCGGCTCAGAACGCCGGGGAGCGGGGGACCCAAGTGTCCGGGGCTAACCCACCCAGAGAGGTGGGGGCGCAGGCTCCTTCAGCGCCAGCCCGTCAGCTAACCCCGCCGGCCGACGAAGGAGGAATGAATGAAGAACGCCCTTGGGGCGGCCCGAAAAACGCCCGTCCCCCGTATTTTCCTCGCGCTACTGGCCCTGGCCGCAGCCGCGGCCCTAGTGGCGGCACCGGCCCAGGCAGCCAGCCCCGGTGGGGTCGCTTCGACGGCGCCGGAAGTCGAAGAAACGACCGAAGTCGGCCCTCCCGGCAAGGCGATGCTGGTCGACGGCCGCGCGATCCCGCCGGTCAACGCGCCCCCGGTGGTGAAGCAGGTGATCGCCGCGGCGAACAAGATCCGCACCAAGCCCTACATCTGGGGCGGCGGCCACGCCCGCTGGTGGGACCGCGGCTACGACTGCTCGGGCTCGGTCAGCTTCGCGCTGCACGGCGGCAACCTCATCTCCAGCCCCGAGCCCTCGGGCTCCCTGGAGAGCTGGGGCAGCCCCGGCGTCGGCCGCTGGATCACCGTCTACACCAACGCCGGCCACGCCTACGCCGTAATCGCCGGCCTCCGCTGGGACACCGCCGGCGACAACAGCGGTACCGGCCCGAGGTGGCACAAAAGCACCCACGCGGCCGCGAGTGGGCCTTTCATCGCTAGACACCCTGCGGGCTACTAGCAGCTAAAGCAGTTACGCCGAACCAGGCGAAAGCGCATATGGCAAGAGGGGTGGGTAGTTCCTCTCCAGACACTCAACCGCGAGCCATAAGCGAGCGGTGTCTGGAGAGGAACTACCCACCCCTCTCTCACAACCAGCCTTACGCAGCCTGGTTCTTGAAGTAATTCGCGTTGATCTCCGCGTATTTCGCCCACTCGGCCGGCAGCTGGTCCTCGGCAAAGCACGCGTCAACCGGGCAAGCCTCGACGCAGGCATCGCAGTCGATGCACTCGTCCGGGTCGATGTAGAGCTGCTCAACGTTGTCGTAATCGGCCTCGTCAGGCGTCGGGTGGATGCAGTCCACGGGACAAACCTCGACACACGAGTTGTCCTTCTGGCCAATGCACGGCTCGGCGATGACGTAGGTCATTGCAAGGTCTCCTAAAGCTCGTTTTCCGGGTGCCCGCCGGGGGGCCCGGCCAAGCGCGAGCGCTCATTTTAGGGATGATGAGTCGATGCTGCTGTTGACGGGGGCCACCGGAAGCATCGGGTCGCGCCTGCTGCCGCTGCTGCTGGAGCGGGGCGAGGAGGTGCGCTGCCTGGTGCGGGAGCCGCGGCGGCTGGGGGCGAGGCGGGTCGACGTGCAGATCGCGCTGGGGGATCTGGGGGAGATGTCGGACCCCTACCTGGTGCGCCAGGCGCTGCGCGGGGTCGACACGGTGATCCACCTGGCGGCGTCGATCCGCGACCAGCCGCCGAAGCGGATCGAGGAGCTGAACGGGCTGGCGACGGTGCGGCTGCTGCGGGCGGCGGAGCGCAGCGGCGTCGGGCGCTTCCACTTCTTCAGCGCCCTGGACGCGCAGGCAGCTCAGCGGACGCGCTTCTTCCGGGCGAAGTGGCTGGCCGAGCAGGCGGTGTTGTCCTCGTCGCTGCAGACCACGGTCTTCGCCCCCTCGATCGTCTACGACCACAGCGACCCCTGGATCACGTTGCTGCGGCGCTTCTCCTTCCTGCCGGTGCTGCCGGTTTCGGGGGAGGGGCTGGCGCAGTTCCAGCCGATCTGGGCAGCGGACGTGGCACGATGCGTGGTCGGGGCGCTGGCGGCGGCCGAGCCGCGGCCCCGCTACGAGCTGGCCGGCCCGGAGACGCTCACCTACGACCAGATGTCCGACCTCGTCAGTCGCATCGCCGGGCGGCCGCGGCCGCTGGTGCACATGCCGCTGGGGCTGGTGCGCGCGGGGCTGATCGCGCTGCGCTTCCTCTTCGGCGAGGCGGTCTTCGCGACCTGGGAGGAGGCGGAGCTGATGGAGGTCGGAATGGTCAGCGAGCGCGGCCCGGCCGACGCGCAGGAGCTCGGAGTGGACCCCCGAAGGATGAGCGATGTCCTGGAGAACGCTTAGCGCCCTCGTCGCCGCCCTCGCCTTTTGCATCCCCGCCCAGGCGGCGGCGATGTCCCTCGTCCCGCCGAAGCCGGACGTCTTCCTCGGGGTCAGCGATGGCGGCACCACCTCCGACTTCGACGAATTCACCGAACTGAGCGGCAAGCACCCGGCCCTGCTGGAGACCTTTCTCCCCTGGGGGAAGGGCCTCAATTCGTCTTACGAACGCTGGCGCAAGACCGGCACCCGGCCGATCCTCCACATCTCCAGCGCCGACGGCACGACGGGGGAAGAGCTGATCACGCCGGAGCAGATCGCGCTCGGGTATGGCGACGAATACCTGCTGCAGCTGAACGAATTCTTTGCGAAGACCGGGCTGCCGGCGTACGTGCGGCCGCTGGGGGAGCCGAATCGCTGCCTCAACGTCTGGTCGGCGGTCGAATGCGACGGCAGACAGAAAGGCGGCGAACACACGCCCGGCTGGTACAAGCAGGCCTTCCGCCGCATCGCCACGATCGTCCGCGGCGGCCAGAGCCTGGAAGGGATCGACACGACCCTGGCCGAACTCGGCCTGCCGCCGGTGAGCTCGGGCGAAGGGGGCCCTCCGCCGAGCCTGCCGGCGGCGCCGGTGAGAATCGTCTGGAGCGTCCTCCCGGGCGGCTCACCCCGGGTCAAAGGCAACTTCCCTGGCAACTACTGGCCCGGGCGGCGCTGGGTCGACTGGGTCGGCGCGGACTTCTACTCCGAATATCCGGTCTGGGAAGACCTCAACCGCTTCTATTTGGCGAAACAGTGGAAGGGGGTGCCGGTCGCGATGACCGAGTGGGCCGTCTCCGGCGAAGACGATCCCCGCTTCGTCAAGCAGGTCGTCGCCTGGACCGTCAAGCACCCCCGCGTGCGGATGCTCGTCTACTACGACGGCTTCGGCGCCGAAAACCCCTACGACCTCAGCCTCTACCCCCGCACCGCCAACACCCTCCGCAAGAAGATCCGCCGCCCCACCTTCCTCAGCACCGCCGAATACAACGCCGGCCTCTTCCCGCCCCTGCCGCCGAAGCCGAAGAAATAACGGCGCTGCGCCCGCCGACGGGCCGATTTCGGTCTATATAGGACCGTCTTCGTCCCGTCGACCGAGGGATGGGCGGGAGAGGAGTGAGCGGATGGTGCGGGTGAAGCGCTCGGGTTCGTCGCGGACTTGAGCCCAGGTGCAGCGGATGACGGTCCAGCCGGCTACAGCAAGGCGCTGATCTCGGAGCCGGTCCTTCTCGAAGGCGGTGACGGTTCCGTGGACGCGGCGGCTGTCGGCTTCGACGATGAGCCTGGCATCACGCCAGATGAAGTCGGGCATGATTGAGATGCCGTCGACAACCAAGTGGCCGTTCACCTCGGGCGGAGGTAGCTCGCCTCTCCTAAAGAGCGCGAGGAGTCGTTTCTCTAGTTCCCGCCGAGCGTCCTGTTCGCGCGGATCGTGGTGCGCTATGGCGACCCGAAGGCGAGCGACCCCGCGTCTACCACGGCTTCGCCTCAACAGCTCTTCGAGCGCTGCAAGATCAAAGCATCGTTCGACTTCGGCTTGCGTCACCGCATGCCGAAGCGTCCGTGGCGACTCCGTCGCTGCGAGGTCGAGAAGAGTCCGCGCGAGGCTGGTGCAGGGAATCCCCTCGATCGCTATTCGATCGGTTGCCGTGAGCGTCCCGTCTCGATGCGCCGCGATGCCGGTGGGTGCGCGACCACGACGATTGGGCGCGATGACATCGATTCGGTCGCGACCGTAATCGAGGAGGCCGTGCAGAGATGCGGCGGATCGATGGGAGAGAACGGCGCCTGGCCCACAGGCGAGTACGGCGGCAAGCAGGCGCCCCTTTACACCGAGAAGAGGATGCCCCACCGCGTAAACCCCTTGATGGATCCGATGGAATCGCCCAGCTGCCATTTGCTTCCGAGCAACCTGCTCTCCCACGCCAAGATCCTCTAACTGCCACAGCGCCACCAAACCGTGTTGCCGCCCCGCGAGCTCGGCGATGGTGTGGTGATCAACTGTGGAACGTCTCCGCCGACGGGCCGATTTCGGTCTATATATGACCGTTTTCGTCCCGTCGGCATCTGGAGGGGTCGAAACGCTCATTGCACTTCGCAGCGTGGCGGGTGTGGGCGCACGTGTGGTGCGCGGAAAGTGGCGGAAGCGTCACATGTGACGCGCGCTTGTGTGACGAGGGCGGCTGAAAACGCAGAGGGCCCGGCTTTCGCCGGGCCCTCGAAGACGACTCGCCTGTTGGCACCAGTATGGCGCTGACGAGGCGTCTCTACATCATGCCGCCCATGCCGCCCATGTCGGGCATGCCGCCGCCCGCGCCGTTTTCCTCCGGCGGTTCGGCGATGATCGCCTCGGTCACGAGGATGTTCTTCGCGATCGAGGCCGCGTTCTCCAGGGCGGAGCGGGTGACCTTGGTCGGGTCGATGACGCCGGCCTTGATCAGGTCGCCGTACTCGCCGGTAGCCGCGTTCAGGCCTTCGCCCTCCTTCAGCTCCCGCACCTTGTTGACAACGACCGAGCCCTCGAGGCCGGAGTTCTCGGCGATCTGCCGCAGCGGCTCCTCCAGCGAGCGGTGGATGATCCGGGCGCCGGTGACCTCGTCCGGGTCGTCCAGCTTCTCCGGGTCGAGACCGGCCTGCGCGTTCAGCAGCGCCACGCCGCCACCCGGCACGACGCCCTCCTCGAGCGCGGCGCGGGTCGCCTGCAGCGCGTCCTCGACGCGGTGCTTTTTCTCCTTCATCTCGGTCTCGGTGGCGGCGCCGACCTTGACGACGGCAACGCCCCCGGCGAGCTTGGCCAGACGCTCCTGGAGCTTCTCGCGATCAAAGTCGGAGTCGGTGTTCTCGACCTCCTGTTTGATCTGCTTGATCCGGCCCTTGATGTCCTCACCATCGCCGGCGCCCTCGATGATCGTCGTCGTGTCCTTCGAGACGACGACGGTGCGCGCCTGACCGAGCTGGGCGAGCTGGGTGTTCTCCAGTTTCAGGCCCATCTCCTCGGTGATCACCTCGCCGCCGGTGAGGATCGCGATGTCCTCCAGCATCCGCTTGCGGCGGTCGCCGAAGCCCGGCGCTTTCACGGCGACGCCGGTGAACGTGCCGCGGAGCTTGTTCACGACCAGGGTCGCGAGGCACTCGCCCTCGACGTCCTCGGCCACGATCAGCAGCGGTTTGCCGCCCTGCATCACCTGCTCGAGCACCGGCAGGATGTCCCGCACGGAGCCGATTTTCTGATTGGCGATGAGGATGTAGGGGTCTTTCAGCACCGCCTCCATGCGGTCCTGGTCGGTGACCATGTACGGGGAGATGTAGCCCTTGTCGAACTGCATCCCCTCGGTGAACTCCAGCTCCATGCCGAAGGTCTGTCCCTCCTCGACGTTGACGACGCCGTCTTTGCCGACCTTCTCGATCGCGTCGGCGATCACGTTGCCGATCTCGTCGTCGCCGGCGGAGATGGCGGCCACCCGGGCGATCTGGTCTTTGCCCGAGACCTCCTTCGACTGCTTGCCGCGGAGGTTGTCGACGACCTCCTCGACGGCCTTCTCGATGCCGCGGCGCAGGGCCAGCGGGTTGGCGCCGGCGGCCACGTTCTTCAGGCCCTGGCGGACGATCGTCTGGGCCAGCAGGGTGGCGGTGGTGGTGCCGTCGCCGGCGACGTCGTTGGTCGCGGTCGCGACCTCGCGGACGAGCTGGGCGCCCTGGTTCTCGAAGACGTCCTCGACCTCGACCTCGCGGGCGATCGTGACACCGTCGTTGGTGATCGTCGGCGCGCCGAACTTTTTGTCGAGCACGACGTAACGGCCTTTGGGACCGAGGGTGACCTTGACGGCGTTGGCGACGGAGTCGACGCCGGCCTGCAGGGCCCCGCGGGCATCCTCTGCGTACTTCAGCTCCTTGTGAGCCATCTGTTTCTAGTCCTCCTTAGTTGCGTAAGTCCGTGAGCTAGGCGACCTTGGCGAGGACGTCCGACTCGCGCAGCACCAGCAGTTCGTCGCCCTCGACGGTCACCTCGGTGCCGCCGTATTTGGAGTAGAGGACCTCGTCCCCCTCCGCGACGTCGAGCGCGCGGCGGCTGCCATCGTCGTTGACCGCGCCGTCGCCGACGGCGATCACCTTGCCCTTCTGCGGCTTCTCTTTGGCCGTGTCGGGAAGGACGATGCCGCTGGCGGTCGTCTCCTCCTCCTCTACCGGCTTGACGATCAGCCGGTCCCCGAGGGGCTTCAGCTTCATCCGTGAACCTCCGTTGTTCGGTCAGTTGTTTGGCTGGAAAGTTGGGAAACGCCGTTGCAGAGCCGGATCTGGGGCCTGCTGGCGCTTGGCACTCTTAGGGTGAGAGTGCCAACACCAGAAAGATAGCGAACCCTCAGTCCCTTGCCAACAGGCGGCAGCCGAGCAGCTCGGCGATCCCCTCGCCGCCGCGGCGCATCACCCAGTCGTGGTTCCACTCGAAGGCGGGCCGCAGCACGGGCGCCAGCAGGTTCATCCACGGCTTCGTCGTCCGCACGTTCCACTCGTAGAGGACGGCGGTGACCCCGTCCTGCTCGTAGAGGCGCCAGCGGCCGACCCCCTCCAGCTCGCCGACCGCCCGGCCCTCCAGCAGGGTCGGATACTCGACCCGGGTCGTCGTCACGTCGAAGCTGACCCGGTAGGGCAGAAGGCTCTTCCAAACCATCCGCGAGACGCTGCCGAGCCCGTTCCCGTCGTCGCTGGGGCGCAGCTCGGTCGCCTCCTCCACCCCGCGCCACCAGCCGGGCCACTTGGCCTGCTCGTGGATCGCCTCCCAGACCGGCTCGCGCGGGGACTCCAGGAGCCAGGTCGTGAGGAAAGCGTATTCGGCCATCGCTACCTGCCTACGACCGGGGCGCGCATGCGGTTCAGTTGTGGTGCGGGGTCTCCCCGTTGCCGAGGTGCGCCCGCGGCGGCTCGACGATCTGCGAGAAGCGGATCACCGTCACCAGGTCGTCCTCGGAGATCGGCCGGCTGTAGATCTGTTCGAGGAAGCGGGTCGTCTCCTCGAGGCGGCGGAACTCGGGATTGTCGTGCTCGATGTCGCGCCGGCTGAGCTCGCCGAGGCGCTTTACCTCGATGTCGTCGATCACGGCGGTGAAGATCTTCTCCCGCGGGCTGTGGCGGAAGCCGACCGTGATCCAGACGACCTGGCCGCGCTCGTACTTGTTGCTCTTGTCGCCGAGCCGGATCGTCGCCGTCTTGCGACCGCGCTTGAGCTGGTCGATGAAGACCGCGGAGTAGAAGTTGAGAACGTAGATGCCGCCGCGCATCGCGATTGCGAGCGTATAGGAGAGCGGCTGTCCCGGGGCAATGGACTGACAAACCGTCGTATTTGCCGTTCTACTGGACGGATGTCTGATCGGAGGCGGGTTCAGGTACCCGCGATGGGAACCGATCAGGGAAGGGATCATGGTGATGGGACGGGTTCGACTCCGCGTGCTCATAGCTGCGCTCACCTGCGCCGCTGGCCTGCTGCTGTTCCCGCTCGCCGGCCAGGCGCTGGCGATGAAGTGCGACGGCAAGAAGGTGACGATCATGGGCACCCCCGGGCCTGACCACATCGTCGGCAAGAACGGCAATGACGTGATCTACGGCGGCGGCGGCAACGACGTCATCACCGGCGGCCCGAATGGCAACGACACGATCTGCGGCGGCCCCGGCAACGACGTGATCAAGGGCGGCCACGGCTTCGACAAGCTGTTCGGCGAAGGCGGCAACGACACCCTCGACGGCGAAACCGGCTCCGACCTGCTGGACGGCGGCGAAGGCAATGACACGCTCGAAGGCGAAAAAGGGGCCGACAACCTCCAGGGCGGCAGCGGCGAAGACAAGCTGCTCGGCTCCAAGGGGCCGGACAAGCTCGATGGTGGCCCCGGCAACGACTACATCGACGGCCAGCAGGGCAGTGACAAGATCCTCGGCGGTGCCGGCAACGACAAACTGCTCGGCGACAAGGGCAACGACCAGATCGAAGGCGACGAAGGGGAAGACCTGATCGAAGGCGGGCCCGGCGACGACAGTGAGCTCGAAGGCGGGCCCGGCAGCGACGAAGTCTTCGGCGGCGCCGGCAGCGACAATGCCGATGGCGGCCCGGGCGATGGCGACATCGTCCGGGGCGACGCCGGCACCGACACCCTCTCCGGCGGCGAAGGAGCAGAAGACATCGTCTCCTACGCCGACGCCACCCGCGGGGGCATCCAGGTCAACCTCGCCGCCGGCACCGCCAAAGGCGACGGCCACGACACCCTCAGCGGCTTCGAGGACGTGGTCGGCTCGCCCCAGGCAGACACGATCGTCGGCGACGGCGAAGCCAACCGCCTCGACGGCGGCGTCGGCGACGACACGCTGATCAGCGGCGGTGGCGGTGGTCAGGCCTTCGGCGGTCCGGGCAGCGACACCTGCGAAGGCTTCGCGACCGAGACCTCGTGCGGCCCCGAACAGGCGCCGCCCCCGAACCTCGCCTACGGCACCCTCAACGAGGGCCTCGACGGGTCCAGCCTGATCATCCAGGGCAGTCCGGGGAACGATGAAATCCACATCTCCCGCAGCCCAACCGCCTGGGTCGTCTCCGACACGATCCCGATCTTCCCCGGCGAAGGCTGCGAACCCCAGCCCTCCAACGCGAGCGCGATGGTCTGCCCGGACTCGGGCCCGCCGCCGCTGATCGTCGTCACCGGCGGTGACGGCAACGACAAGATCGTCGTCGATCCCAGCGTCCCCGCCAGCGCCAACGTGCGGATCAACGGGGGACCCGGCAGCGACGAACTGGTCGGCGGCGCCGGCGACGACGTCCTCGAAGCGGGCGAGAACTACAACAGCCCCGACCACGGCAACGACACCTTGATCGGCAACGGCGGCAGCGACGTCCTCTACGCGGATCCGGGCAGCGACGTCCTCCAGGGCGGTCCCGGCAACGACCTGCTGGTCAACTCGGTCCTCACCTGCCAGGGCCACACCTTCGACGGCGGCCCCGGCGAGGACACCGTCTCCTATGCCCGCTCGAAGGACAACCTGCGGATCGAACTCGGCGGCACGGGCGGGCCTCCCGGCTGCGGCAACCCGGACAAGATCCTCAGCGACAACGAGAGCCTCGAGGGATCGGACGGACCGGACGTGCTGATCGGGGACAACGGCGACAACAGCCTGATGGGCCATCTCGGCGCCGATACCTTCATCGGCAAGGGCGGCGACGACTTCATCGAAGCCCAGGACGGTCAGCACGACAAGTCGATCGACTGCGGTCCCGGCAACGACCAAGCCGCCCTCGACCCCAACGATCCCAAGGCCATCAGCTGTTGAGCGGCGGCTGCGCCTAGTCGCTGAAGCCCTCCTCGCCGATCAGGGGCACGAAACGGCAGGGGCCGATCTGCTCCTGCGCGATCCGCTCGCCGTGGCGGCGCAGCACGGTGAGCATGTCGGCCTCGCCGGCCGCGATCGGCACCACCAGGCGGCCACCGTCGGAGAGCTGGCCGAGCAGCGCCGGTGGCGGCGCGGGGGCGGTGGCATGGCAGGCGATCGCGTCGAAGGGAGCGCGCTCGGGGACGCCAAGGCTGCCGTCGCCGACCACCAGCTCCACGTTGCCGATCTCGAGGGAAGTCAGGACCCGCGCCGCAGACTGCGAGAGAGGCTCGTGCCGCTCGATGCTGACCACATGTGCGGCGAGCCGCGCCAGCACCGCCGCCGAGTACCCCGACCCGGTGCCGATCTCCAGCACCAGCTCCGGGCCGGTCAGCTCCAGCGCCTGGCAGATCGCGGCGACGATCCAGGGCTGGGAGATCGTCTGCTCCTCGGCGATCGGCAGCGCCGCATCCGCGTAAGCCTTCCCCCTCAACCCCGCCGGCACGAACGCCTCCCGCGGCACCTCCCCCATCGCCCTCAGCACCCGCTCGTCACGGATCCCCCGCCGCCGCAACTGCCGCTCGACCATCCGTGCGCGGCGGTCGGCGAAGGCGGTCACGGTTCCAGCGGGTGCTGGGAGAAGCCGGGACGGAAGAGCCATTTGCGGTCCCCTTCTTCTACCTGGACGGAATAGGTCTGATCCAAGTACTCGTGATGACGCTCCCAATCCTGGGGGGCAAGAAGATGGGGGCCGAACCACTCGATTTGCCAACCCCGTTTTGAGAAGCCCCAGCTGAATCCCAAAATGGCGCAAACTTCTCGGCGAAATTCATAAAGCTCTCCACCTAATCCACAGTAGAAGGTGTGGGCGAGGAAATCCCAGTCCTCGAGCTCGTCCGTGTGAGGGGCGTCGAAGAAAGTGGGGGAGTAACCGAAGTAGCAGAAAGGACGTTCAGGATCAGCGAAGGTCGGGAAGTGGTCGACCTCGAAGTCCACCTCGTCGTGATCGCTGCGAGCCAACATCTGCACCCATCCGCAGAGGTGCTGATAGCCGATCCGGCGGGATTCCACCGTTCCCTCGCAGTACGGGAAGCCACGAGCGAACTCCTCGCAGCCGAGCGTCGCGGGGCATTCGTTGCTAGCTACCTCGACTCGGACCGAACTGTCTGCATCGGCCCACCGATAAGGGATCTCGATCGTCTGCGGTGGCTGCCCGGGCATCTACGCATCGTAGGCGGCGATGTAAACCACCTTGTAGTCGCGCTCCTCGTCGGGGGGATCGGACAGGAGGATCCGCCCTCCCTCCTCTCGCATCCCGCGCGTGGCGAGACAGCGAAGCCCCGCTGCTTCCAGCGCTCCTTTCACTTGTCGATCCGTCCAGTGGCGCTCGCGATGCACATGGGGCTCTACGCCCTGGCCGGAAAGACGGGCTTCATAGACGGCGCCGGGTCTGACCTCCTCGGTGAGGCCGCGCCACTCCCAGCCCCTCGCGCTCATCTCCTCTGCCACACCGGAAACAAAACTGCTCCGGAAAAGCGACAAGGTGTTGGTGTCAAACGTCGCCAGTCCATGGCTGGGATTCAGGTTCTGCCTTACGCCGGCGAAGACTCGCTCGAGATCTCCGTTCTCGGTCATGTAGTTGACGACGTCGTTGAGCAAAAGGACCAGGTTGAAGGCTCCTTCGGCTGGGAGCTCGGGAGAGGGGCGGATCGGCGCGAGGTCTCGCGCATCGACGCGGAGGAGGCGGACCTGTGAATCGAACTTGCGGCCCGCCTCGGCCAACATCCCCGAGGAAACATCGCAGCCGACGATCTGCCAACCCCGGTCTAACAGCGGGTCGAAGGCACGGCCAGTTCCGCATCCGACATCCAGCGCCCATCCCTTCCGCAGCCCATGCTTCTCAAGCTCAGGCAAAAGCACTTCCCCGAGCCACATCTCATAGTCGTTCTGCGCGTTCCACTCGTCGTAGATCGCGGCAGAGCGGTCGTAGGCGTCCCTCGCTGATTCCACCTCAGGCATTTGAAGAACGATAGCCAGCTGGGCGTTCCGGACAACTCCATGAAGTCACGCCAATGGCGACTCAATCCGCCGCTTTATCATTCACCGTCATCTATCGACTCCTCGGCCGCCTCCAAGAGGTTATTAATCGAGGCTTGGAAGCTAGCGATGTGGGGCTCGACGGCGTCAAGTTTAGAGCGATAGAAGTGCTCAGTTGCCCCTCTTTTTGGAACCTCTTTAACCAATTCGAGCAGTTCACACTCATGCGAAAGCACTTTCACGTGGTAAGCAACAGCACTTATAGGCTGCCCTAGAGACGCTGAGATCTTCCTGGGACTCATTTCGCCCTCGCAGCAGAGGAGCTCCAGGATTTCGACCCGGAGCGGGTGGTTGAGAGCTTTCACCACCGCCTTGGCTTTTCTGCGCTCCCTTCGGTGGCCATCATTCCCTGCAGGCATCTCTCCCTTTCCTGATCTCTGTGAAGCGGGTTTCAACACTTCACAGAACTCGATATTCCTGATCTCCTTGAGTATTAGACCAAGAAATGGCCCTGTCAAACGAGGTTTGGCTAGCGCAAAGTGTTTACTTTGCGCTCTATTCCTACCTATCTAATGATTTTGTCTGGCAAAGCCCAATATCGCAAGTACGGTGGAGATGGTTTGCCCCCGGCCGGATTCTTGAGCCATTCGCTCATTCGTTCGAGCTTCGATCTCCAGGAGCCTGCCAACATGAGCGGCCTGCTCTTCTTCGGCTTCTTTTCGACCCTGCTCATCTAGGTCTATCGCTTTCCACCAGACGTAAACGTTTGGATCACCGGCCATTTTCCCCGCCTGGATCGATGCGAGCGCCTCCCCGAAGAGGTTTCGCACATATCCCGTGGCGAGTTCTTGTTTGTAGCCGCTGGCCATACGCTGCCACTCCTCCGAACTAATCTCAGGCAGCCTGACACTTCGGTAGAAATGTTCGATCGCGCCGCCCCGCGGCTCCGTTTTAACAAGTTCAATACAACCGAGTTCGACCAGCACATTGACGTGATGGACGAGAACCGGCAGGTCTACTTCCAGTTCCTCAGACACCTCCCTAGGACTAGCCGTTCGTTCATTGAAGATCATCAGAGCCCGTAGGCGAATCGTGTGACCAACAGAATCGGCTATTGCTTCTGCGGGTGACTTCCGCCGGCTCTTCCCTTTCCTCGCCAAAGTCTTTTCTAGCCGTTCAGTAAATGTAATTCCGCAGCTTCGCCGGGGCCAAGACAGTGACGCGGCCGCGGCCGGAGCGGACTACGCCGGCGCGCTCCAGCTCGGCGAGGAAGCGGCTGACCGACTCGCGGGAGGTGCCGGCGAGCTGGGCGAGGTCGGTCTGGTTCATCTCGATCGTCACCTCTTCTTCGGCGTCGCCGTCGGCCTGGGCCTCGCGGCTGAGCTGGGCGAGGATGCCGGCGACGCGGCTGGGGACGGTCTGGAAGGACTGGCGGGAGAGGCGGACGTTGGCGGCGCGGAGGCGGCGGACGAGGCCGGCGACCAGCTTCAGGGAGATCTCCGGGTGACGGGCGAGCAGGGCGCGAACGTCATTTGCCGGCAGGGCCAGCAGGTCGCCGTCGGTGAGCGCCTCGGCGCTGGCCGAGCGCTGGTCGCCGTCGAGCATCGCCAGCTCGCCGAAGATCTCGCCGGGGCCGAGGGTGGCGAGGGTGATCGCGCGCCCGTCGGAGTGTTCGCGCGTGACGCGGAAGCTTCCCTCCTTGACGATGTAGCAGGCGTCGGAGTCGTCGCCCTCGTGGAAGACGCGGGTGCCGGCGGGAAAGCTGCGCGGGACAGCGACATGCGAGAAGCGCTCCAGCTCCTCCTCCTCCAGGTCGGCGAAGAGCGGCACGCTCTTCAGCAGCTCGACCGCGGTCTGATCGGTCTCAGGCACCGCGTCGATTATGGCAATGGCCCTGGCCGCCTGGCCGAACGCGCGTTCAGGCCCGTGCTGACGCGTACTCTCGCCTCCCATGGCGACGCCCCTGACGACCCGGTCGGATTGGCCAACAGGACACCCGCCTGCTCCAGAGCGGCTGCGCGCCACGCTGACCGGTCTCGCGGAGCGTGTTCGCAACGGCGAGGACTTCCGGTACGCGGTGCGCGAGTTCCTCGACGAGTTCGCGCTGCGGGCGGACGATGCCTCCCGGGCGAAAGCCATCGAGGAGCGGCCCGATCTGACGGGCGACCCTCGCTACGACGCCTACCTCGGCGCGCTCGCCGAGCACCTGGCGGCAGTCGTCGCCCAGGCCCCCGCCGCCCTTCGCCGGCGTGGGGTGTTCATTCCCGGGCGCTCCCTGCACCGGGTCTGAAGATGGAGCGCGAGGAGATTGTCGCGGCGCTGACCGGTCTGGCCGCCGAGCTGCAGCGACGAGGGACCACGGCTGAACTGTACGTAGTTGGGGGAACGGCGATTGCGCTTGCCTTCGACGAGCGGCGCCACGCGCGACATCGATGCGGTCTTCGAGCCTAAGAACGTGGTCTACGAAGCGGCCGCCGCCGTGGCGGCCGAGCGGAGTCTGCGTCGCCGCGAACCCTGTTGGCGCTCAAGGTCCTCGCCCATCGCATAGGAGAGGACGAGGGCGACGCGCGGATCCTCGCCGACGCACTCGGGCTCGACAACGCCCGGGAGGTCCTCTCTGTGGCAGAGGAAACCTTCCGGTGACCGGCTCGACCCGGCGGCACGGTTCTTCGTCGAGGAGTTCTTCAGCTCCGGGTGAGGAGCGCTAGGCGGAGGCGGTGAGTTTGCGGGGGCCGCGGCTGAAGCCGGCGCCGATCAAGGCCTCCTCTTGGCCGGAGCCGATTACGGGGTCGCCATCGAGTTTCTCGATCGCGAGTTTGGGGAGGTGGCCGGCGCTGACGGCGTCGGCGAGGGCGCGCATGGCCTCCTCCAACTGCTCCCCCTGGATGTCCTGGAGGCGGAGGAGGCCGCGGCCGCCGCGCTCGACGAAGACAAGCGGCTCGCCGTCGCGGAGGAGCAGGTGGGCACCGGGGGTGCGGCCGGGGCGGCGGCCGCTCTCCAGCTTCGGCCAGGGCAGCGAGGCGCCGTAGGGGTTGGCGGGGTCGGTGGCGGCGAGGGCGAGGTAGGAGCCGTCGGCTTCGGGCAGGGAGCGCAGGCGCTCGACTGCGCCGGGCAGGGCGAACTGGGCGCCGCCGAGGCCCTCGACGAAGTAGCCGCGGCGGGCGGTGCCGAGCAGCTCGAGGTTGCCGAGCTCGCCGTAGAGGGTGGAGAAGCCGCCGGGGATGCCCTCGGCCAGCACCGTCTCGCGGGTGACGATGCCGTAGCGCTCCATCATCAGCTCCGCCTGGGCGCGGAGGCGGGCGCCCGGGCCGGGCGCGTTGGCGAACAGCGGCGCGGTCAGGGACCAGCGGCCCTGGACGGCGGCGCCGGTCGTGCTGCGGCGGCGGGCGAAGCGGCGACCGGGGCGTTCTGACGGCGGCACCGCCCGCAGCCGCGGCGCCCGCAGCGGTGCGAAGGCGTCGTTGGTCACCTCTCCCGTCCAGGCCAGGTCCCAGAGGGCGTTGTGGATGTCCTCGGCCGGGTGGTCGAGGTCGGCGACGAGGTCGAGCCAGAACGAGGGACCGGCGGCGAGCCGCTCGCGGATCGCGTCGTGTACCTCGCCCTGCGGCGCCTCGAGCTTGGCATTGGCCGGCGGTGGCCCGGCCAGCCGCACGTCCTCGCGGAAGTAGAGGGCGACGCGGCCGTCGTTGCGGCCGAGGGCGCCGGCGCCGACCCAGACCAGCTCGCCGCTGGTGCAGAGCTCGTCCAGCCAGTTCTGCGAGTAGGCGCCGAGGCGGCGCGGCAGCACGTCGCGCTCCCAGACTTTCGGCGTCAGCGCCACCCCCTGCAGCGGCACCAGCGCCTCGCGCAGGCGGTCGAGCCCGGCGCCGGCGGGCCGGAAGGCGTCGACGTTCTGCCAGCTCGGCAGGAAGCGGGCGAGCTCGCGCGTGTCGGCCGCCTCGACCTCCTTGCGCAGACGGGCGAGGCTGGCGCGGCGGACCCGGCGCAGGACTTCGGAGTCGCACCACTCGCGCTCGGTGCCGCCCGGCAGCAGCTCGCCGCGGACCAGGGCGCCTTCGCCCTCCAGCTCGCGCAGCGCCGGCGAGGGGTCGACGCCGTAGCGCTCGGCCAGGCGCGCGGTCGGGAAGGGGCCGTGGGTGCGGGCGAAGCGGCGGACCAGGGCGCGCATCGCGTCGGGGTGCTCCTCGAGGAAGGTCTCCGGCAGGCCCGGCGGCTCTGGCACACCGAGCGCGTCGCGGTAGAGGCCGGCGTCCTCGGCGGCGATGTAGCGCTCCTCGCCGGCGACGCGGACCTTGGCGACGCGGCGCTCGCCGACCAGTTTCTCCAGCATCGAGGCGGCGGAGTAGCCCTCGGCGACGCGCTCCTCGCACTCCTCCAGCCTCAGGTCGCCGAGGTTGCGGAGCAGCTGCTGGAGGGCGTCGCGGTCGCCGGCACGGCCGGCCTCGGTGCGGTGCTGCAGCTGGGCTTCGACTTCCTCCAGCGCCTCGGGGTCGATCAGCTCGCGCAGCTCCTCCTGACCGAGCAGCTCGCGCAGGAGGTCGCGGTCGAGCGCCAGCGCCGCCGCCCGCCGCTCGGCGTTCGGCGTGTCCCCCTCGTACATGTAGGTGGCGACGTAGTCGAACAGCAGCGAGGAGGCAAACGGCGAGGCGGTCGGCGTCTCCACCTCGACCAGGCTGAGCGCGCGCGAGTGCAGCCTTTCCAGCAGGTCGGCGAGCGCGGGCAGGTCGAGGACGTCGCGGAGGCACTCGCGGTAGGTCTCCAGCACGACCGGGAAGCGGGGGAAGTCCCGCGCCACTTCGAGCAGGCTCTGAGACTTCAGCCGCTGCTGCCAAAGCGGCGTGCGCTTGCCCGGGTAGGCGCGCGGGATCAGCAGCGAGCGGGCGGCGTTCTCGCGGAAGCGGGCGCCGAACAGGGCCGAGCCGGAGAGCTCGCCGACGACGAGGTCTTCGAGCCGGTCGGGTTCGATCAGGACGAGGTCGGCGGGCGGCGGCTCGTCGGCGTCGGGGAGGTGGATGACGATGCCGTCGTCGGACCAGATCGCGTCGGCCTCGAGGCCGTGCTCGTCGCGGACCTTGGCGGCGAGGGCGAGGCCCCAGGCGGCGTGGACGCGGCCGCCATAGGGAGAGAGCACGCAGAGGCGCCAGTCGCCGATCTCGTCGCGGAAGCGCTCGACCACGATCGTCTCGTCGGAGGGGACGACGCGGGTCGCCTGCTGCTGCTCGCGCAGGTAGCTGACGAGGTTGTTGGCGGCGCGCTCGTCGAGGTCGTATTCGGCGGCCAGCTCGGCCGGCTGCTTGGCGACCGCCTCGCGGGCGAAGGCGCCGATCGCCCTGCCGAGCTCGGCCGGGCGGCCGATCCCGTCGCCCTTCCAGAAGGGGACCGCGCCGGGGGCGCCGGGGGCGGGGGTGACGATCACCCGGTCGCGGGTGATTTCCTCGATCCGCCAGGTGCTGGACCCGAGCAGGAAGGTCTGGCCGGGGCGCGCCTCGTAGACCATCTCCTCGTCGAGCTCGCCGACCCGGCGGCCGTCGGGGAGGTGGACGCCGTAGAGGCCGCGGTCCGGGATCGTGCCGGCGTTGGTGACGGCGAGCTGGCGGGCGCCTTTGCGGCCGTGGATCGTGCCCTCGGTGCGGTCCCAGACGATCCGCGGCCGCAGCTCGGCGAAGCGGTCGGAGGGGTAGCGGCCGTCGAGCATGTCGAGCACGTTCTCCAGCTGTTCGCGGGAGAGGTCGTGGAAGGGCTCGCTGGCGGTGAGGAGGCGCTCGACCTCGTCGACCTCCCACTCGTCCAGCGCCGCCATCGAGACCAGGTGCTGGGCGAGCACGTCGAGCGGGTTCTGCGGGATCGTCGTCTCCTCGATCTCGCCCTCGCGCATGCGGCGGGCGACGACCGCGCACTCGAGCAGGTCGCCGCGGAATTTGGGGAAGATCCGGCCTTTGGAGACTTCGCCCATGCGGTGGCCGGCGCGGCCGATCCGCTGCAGGCCGCGGGTCACCGACTTAGGCGACTCGACCTGGATGACGAGGTCGACGGCGCCCATGTCGATGCCCAGCTCCAGGGAGGAGGTAGCCACCAGACAAGGGAGCTCCCCCGACTTCAGCATCTCCTCGACGTTGGCGCGCTCCTCGTGGGAGAGAGAGCCGTGGTGGGCGCGGGCGATCTCGACGTCGGTGTTCGGGGAGTCGGGGGAGTCCTCGCCGGACAACAGCTCGGGAGGGTCCGTCGAGGACTCCCCCGACTCCCCACCCGAAGCCGTTGAGTGGCCCGCTTGCTCGGTAGCTGGCAGCTCCTGCTCGCCTTCGCCGTTCGCCAGCTCGTTTAGTCGCTTGGCCAGGCGCTCGGCTGCGCGGCGGTTGTTGACGAAGATCATCGTCGAGGTGTGTTCCTGCACCAGCTCCAGCAGGCGCGGGTAGATGGCGGGCCAGATGGACCGCACATGCGCGCTGGGCTCGATTTCGGTTGCGGGCGGGCCGTCTTCGCTCGGGTAGGCCGGCGCGCCGGGATCGGCCATGTCCTCGACCGGCACCACGATCTCCAGGTCGAGCGCCTTCTTCTGCCCCGCGTCGACGATCCTGCACTCCCGCTTCGTCCCCACGAGGAACTGAGCTATGCGCTCAAGCGGCCGCTGCGTCGCCGAGAGCCCGATGCGCTGCACGAGGGAGTCGGGGGAGGTCTCGGCGGACCCTCCCCGCAGTTTGTCCGACGAGACCTCCCCCGACTCCCTCACCAAGTGCTCGAGTCTCTCCAGCGTCAGCGCCAGATGCGACCCGCGCTTGGTCTGAGCGACCGCGTGGATCTCGTCGACGATCACGGCTTCGACGCCGCCGAGAATCTCTCGCACGCTCGAAGAGAGCATCAGGTAGAGCGACTCGGGGGTGGTGATCAGGATGTCCGGCGGTTCTTTGGCCATCGCCCGCCGCTCTTTCTGCGGCGTGTCGCCGGTGCGCAGCCCGACCGCGATGTCGGCGCCGATCCCCCGCAACGGCGCCCGCAGGTTGCGCTCGATGTCGTAGGAGAGCGCTTTCAGCGGCGAGACGTAGACGAGCTTGACGCCCGTCCCCAGCGAATCTGAGCGCGCCAGCTTGTCGATCCCCCAGAGGAAGCTGGCCAGCGTCTTCCCCGACCCCGTCGGCGCGCAGATAAGCGCGTGCTCGCCGCTGGAGATCGCCTCCCAGCCCCCGGCCTGCGCCGGCGTCGGCCCCTCGAAGGAAGCCTCGAACCACCGCCGCACCCCCTGGCTGAAGGGCGCCAGCGGATCGGATTTCTTACTCGCTTTCGCCTTGGTCGCCAACCCACCGATCTTACGCAGGTGGGCTAGTGAACCTCAGGATCGGTGAGGGCGGCAACGTCGGCCCGGTCAACGGGACGACCGCGCGCCAGCTTCATCCGGATCAGGTCCTCGCGGCCAGCGACGGGAATACGCGTGTCGTCGAGCGAGATGACCAACGCGCGCTCTCGCAGCTCGGGGTAGGGCGCCGCTCCAGGCGCATCGTGCAGCACGTCGACGTCGCCTGCGACGCAACGAAGCCCGCAAGTGCAGCGGGTCGTATTCGTGCGGCATCGCCTTCGCCTCTATCTCTAACTGCTCCCCCATGGCCGCAAGCAATCGTTCGACCGTCTCCACCGTCGGCGAGACCTCCCCGCGCTCGATCCTGCTGATAGCACCCTGGTCGGTGCCCGCACGAAAGGCAAGCGCCGCCTGGCTCAAGCCGTGCCGCTGGCGTGCCTTTCTAATCATTTCGCCAACGCTCACGAATCATGCCTTATTTAGCATGAAAATCCCTAGCGACCCGCCCGAATTCAAGGGATTAGGTGAGCGCGGGACTGAGACGAAGGCGGGCCGGCTTGAGCGCGCGGCGAACTCGCCGGTCGAAGGAAGCGAGGTCGGCACCAGCGCGCTCAGCGGTGGCAATCGCAAATCCGTCGGCAAGACTGACGCCGAGCCCCCGCCGACGAGCCGCGAGACGAGCGAGGGAAGCATCTGGCGCTTGAATGCGAATTCCGAGAGAGCCGATCGCCTCCACCGCAGCCCGGAGATGGCGCTCGTCCTCGGCTGGCCGAACTAATGCCTCGGCGTAGTTGATGCTGCACAGGAGCAATTCCACCTGCTCAGCAGCAAATCGTGCGAAGGCGGCCGCAGCGGCGCGATGGTGCGCGTCTGCGCGATCCAAGGCAGCGATCACTACGTCGGTGTCAAGTACGCAAGGGTTCAAACAGACCCGCTAAGCGCGCTCGCCGGATCGCAGCCGCTCGAGGTAGCCGGACTCGTAAAGCCCGTCGAATACTCCAAGCGCCGCCTTCACGTCTGGGAGGGCCCGGTGGACGACGATCCGATCGGCGCCTTCTGCCTCGATCACCACCTCGTCCCCTGCCTGCAGCCCGGCAGCCTCGAGCGTCTCCACCGGGAGGGTCACTTGATGCTTGGAAGAGATTCGCGGCATACCTTTACCTTAGCGTAAAGGCTTAGGTGCAAATGGCGCTTAAGGCGTGCCGCCGGCGAACTCGACGTAGGCGCTCCAGGACGGCTTGGGCCGGAAGCCTTCTTCGAAGAGGCCGGAGTGGTCGCAGAAGTTGCAGGCAACGGCGGCGTCGTCGACGGAGAACCAGTAGACGCCCTTGAGGCGCCAGGCCGCCTGCTTGTTGCGCAGCTTGGTGAAGGCCGTCCGCAGTTCGCGCGCCTGGCCGGCAGGGCCCTTGGCGAATTTATTGCCGCTGGATGCCTTGCCGGAGCTCCAGCCGAGCTCGGTGATGTAGAGGGCCTTGCCGCCGTCTTTGTTGACGGCGAGGACTTTGCGGAATTCTTCGATCACACCCGGCAGTTCCTTGGCGAAGATCGTGTACGGGTGCAGGGAGGCACCGCTGAACCTGGTCTTGACCCCCGGCGTCGTCCTGTACATCTGGCTGACGAAGTCGCTCGCATACCAGTTGAGGCTCTTGTGCTTGCCCGTCCTCGGGTTCCTCGCGCCTTTCGGCCGCGCGAAGAGACCGGCCAGCACGACCTTGGCGCCAGGATCGGCAGCTTTCAGCGCCGTGGAGGAGATCTTCACCAGCTGGCCGTATTCGGCCGGGTTCGGCTTGGCGACGAAGTACTTGAAGTTGGGCTCGTTCCAGATCTGCCATTCGCGAATCGGGATACTCGGCACGCCCGGGTGTTCGGACCAGAAGCTGCCGGTTGGCCCGTAGCGGGCAACCGCCGCGGTGAGGAATGCTGCCCAGCCGGTCCGCCCGGCGCCGCTGACCGGCAGGTGAGCGGGGGCCATCAGCCCGCCGGCGCCGGGAATCCGCTGCTCCGGCACCGCCCATTCCGGCGCGCCGGTGAGGAACGGCAGCACTTTGATCCCGGCTTTGGCGGCCTCTTCGACCTGGTTGTCATAGCC